>TARA_R110000868_G_scaffold200671_1_pt1 | contig 48443 bp, 54 predicted proteins | sample TARA_R110000868 | Tara Oceans TARA_R110000868 (sample SAMEA4397489) | marine metagenome | biome: Polar Biome; feature: [SRF] surface water layer (ENVO:00010504); material: water (ENVO:00002006), including particulate matter (ENVO:01000060) such as... | depth 5 m | reverse complement strand
GATAACAGACTTATCTTTTGAAAACCCTAGAGATAAAAAAACATTACAAAACGGTCAGGAACTCATTAAGGCAATAAAAGAGTTATCCCCTGAACTAAAAGTGATTGTATTTTCTGTTGAAGACGATCATAATGTAATTAAGAGTTTATTTGATGACCAACAAATTAACGCCTATATCTGTAAGGGATTACATGGTTTAAAAGAGCTTCAAAAAGGAATTGATGCTGTAAATAATAACCAAAACTATACCTGTCCAGTGGCTACAGCTGTTTTGCAACAAAAAAATAGTTTTGAAATAGATGCCTATGAAGAGCAAATACTGGTGTACTTAGCTAAAGGGTATAAGCAAAATGATATAAGTCAACTTTTAAAAGAACAAGGCATTTCGCCGAACAGCATACGTTCTATTGAAGCCACGATTAGTAAACTAAAAGATAATTTTAATGCATCAAACACCACGCATTTAATCTATATGGTGTCTAGTTTAGGGCTTATTTAATGCTTTAAAAACTTAGTTGATACGTGAAAATTAGTTCTTTTCTAGTTTATAAATCACTAAATGATAATACTAGTATAAGGTATACCCTTCAAGATTTTTTTGCATAAAAGGTCGTTTTAATAATCGTCTCCATAAATATCTTTAACCACTTTTATCACGCGTCCTTCATCATAGGTTTCTAAATCGTATCGAATTTTAATTTTAGTGCCTAAAGGTGCATAATAGTAAATGATCCAGGCATCGGCTTCTTTGGTTCCTATACACCCATTGGAATAGGCTTTTTCTAGAGTTTCTGGATTGGTGGTTGGGTGTATCATTTGTCCGTTTCTTATCCCATTTATTTGCGTTTCTATCCATGGTATTTTAGGCATAATAGTAGTTTTACCATCGTCTCTTTTTGTTACATAAAATCGTTTACCATTCACCGGATTATAAAAATCTGGATCTTTTACATGCTTAATAATGGAACCACTCCCCTTTATGGTGCGTAAATCTGTATCTCTGTTTCCGAAAGCAAGAAAGCGTTTTCTATTTTGACCCACACGCACTGGAAAGGCATATAGTTCTATAGAATCTTGAAAAATCCGAAGCTTGTATTCTGGAATATTCACATCAATTTCGGTATTGGCAAATTGCTCCAACAATTTACAAGCAGTAAGCGAATCTGGCAATTTTAGGGTACTTCCTTTGGGCAAGACAATCATTTTTCGTTGATCATAAACAAAGGAATCTCGCTCCATCATTCTATAATAATCTGTATTCGCAAGCGTATCGATAATCCAAGAATTGTATCGCGCAAGAAGATGCTCAGATATAGGAAATGGAACTATCGTGTCATAATACTGCACCAACGAATCCATAAAAGTAAAATAATCATCAATAGTTACATTTCGGTGCACTTGAATCTGCTTGGTCAATTTGCGCTTTTCATAAATTTCTGAATTGTCTTCAGATTTAGGTGTAGCATCTGTATTTGTATGCTGCCTTTTACATGCCAATGAAAAAACGATAAATAGGTACGGCATAAATACAAGGTACTTGAGATTTTTTTTACGCATGGGCTTCCATATTTTACAGACTTAACTTTAGTAAACGCTACTTTGGTGTTATTTTATAAAATTAACACAGCCTTGGACCGTTTTAAATGATATTGGTCATTTTTATCCATATTAGTCTGTTCTATATTTGATGGAACCCATTAATTTGATAACATTAGGTATGTCCCTAACTACAGAGATGGCAAATAAGGCTAAGGAATTCTTTATAGATATAGGAGACTTATCTTATTTTGCTGGACGCTTTTTTAAAGAAGCCATAAGCCCACCATTTGAATTTAAAGAATTACGAAGACAATGTTACCAAATGGGTGTACGCTCATTAGTATTGGTGGCACTTACGGGCTTTATTATTGGCTTAGTACTTACGCTACAATCTAGACCAACATTAATTCAATTTGGGGCTGTTTCGTGGATGCCTAACATGGTTGGTATCTCTATTGTTAGAGAAATTGGACCTGTAATTACGGCATTAATTTGTGCAGGACGTATTGCTTCAGGTATCGGAGCAGAATTAGGCTCTATGAGAGTTACCGAACAAATTGATGCTATGGAGGTATCAGGTACCAATCCGTTTAAATATTTAGTGGTAACGAGAGTTCTAGCCACCACATTAATGCTGCCCTTATTAGTCATATTTGGCGATTTAATTGCTCTTTACGGTTCTGCGCTGGTTGAGAATTTAAAAGGTGATGTATCGTTTCAGCTTTATTTTAATACCGTATTTGATGCCCTTGCTTTTGGAGATTTAATCCCTGCCACTATTAAATCATTCTTTTTTGGTTTTGTTATTGGTATTGTAGGTTGCTACAAAGGGTATTATTGTAAAAAAGGAACTGCAGGTGTTGGTATTGCAGCAAATACTGCCGTAGTGATAGCCTCCATATTCCTCTTTATAGTAGATTTTATTGCCGTTTTTATTACCGATATTTTTTATGAACTTTAATATGAAGACAGAAAACGACATAACAGCAAATACCGCTAAAACGCATCAAAAAGATGTGGTAATCGATATACGAAACCTGTATAAAAGCTTTGGTGATAATAAGGTTCTAGACAACTTTAATTTAAAACTATTAAAAGGGGAGAATCTTGTAATTATGGGAAAATCTGGCTCTGGCAAGTCGGTTATGATCAAATGTTTAATCGGACTTATGAAACCAGATTCAGGTTATATAGAAATTTTAGGCAAAGAAATAGCAACCTTAGATCGTAAGGCATTAGATGAGTTGCGGTCAGATATTGGATTTCTTTTTCAAGGTAGCGCTCTTTATGATTCTATGACCGTTAGAGAAAATCTAGAATTTCCTATGAGACGACACAAACAAAAACTTGGAATTGTTTCTGACACTACACCATTAGTTTTAGAAGCCTTAGAAAATGTGGGCTTGGCACATACCATGGATTTAATGCCCGAAGAATTATCTGGTGGAATGAAACGAAGAATTGCATTAGCGCGAACATTAATCTTAAAGCCAAAGGTAATTTTATATGACGAGCCAACCAGTGGTTTAGATCCTATTACCTCTAAAGAAATTATAGAACTAATGCGCAGTATTCAAAAAAAATATGGCACCTCTTCTTTAATCATTACCCACGATGTAGATTGTGCCCGAGTTATTTCAGAACGAATGATATTACTCGTAGATGGCACTAATTATGCAGAAGGAACCTTTGCCGAATTATCCGCATTAACAGACCCAAAAGTAGAAGCATTTTTTAAAAAATAAAATCATGGCGAAAACAAAATTAGAAAACTTAAAATTAGGAATATTTGTAGTTCTTGGCACTTTGCTCCTATTGTTAGCGGCATATTTAATTGGGAATAGACAAAATATGTTTGGAAAAACTTTTGAAGTAAGTGCGCTTTTTAAAAACGCAAACGGACTTCAAAATGGCAATAATGTTCGCTTTTCTGGAATAAATGTAGGTACCGTAAAAAACATTGAAATGTTGAATGATACGACCATTCGCGTGCATATGATTATTGCCAATAAAATGCTTCATCATATAAAAAATGATGCTGTGGCTACAATAGGCTCTGATGGCTTGGTAGGTAGTATGCTTATTAATATAGTACCAGGTAAAGGAAGTACCATTGCTATTAAAGCTGGTGATGAATTGCAATCATATAGTAAAATTGCTACACAAGACATGATGAATACTTTAAACACCACCAACGAGAATGCTGCATTACTAACAGAAGATTTATTAAAAGTCACCAGTGCATTAAACAAAGGGGAAGGTACTTTTGGTAGGTTATTAAATGATACGGCCATGGCCAATGATCTGCATGAAACTATTATCAATTTAAAAAATACTAGCCAACAAGCCAATATAGCTATAAGGGAATTGAACAATAAAATTAATAAAATTGATTTGGAAGAAAGCACTGCAGGTGTTCTTCTGCATGATACAATCTCTGCTCAAAAAATGAGAACAATACTAACGAACCTTGAAATATCTAGCCAAGAAATACATAAAATATCTCAAAATTTAAACACTGTAATACTTGGCCTAAAAGATGGTGATGGCGCTTTTAATTATATTTCTAAAGACACCATTTTTGTGAATAGAATTGAAAATACAATGAAAAATATAGATGAAGGTGCAGCAAGATTTAATGAAAACATGGAAGCATTGAAACATAACTTTTTAACTCGTGGCTATTTTAGAAAACAAGAAAAGAAACAAAAGAAACAAAAGAAAGAAGAGAAAAAGGAGTAAAAGAGTACTTACAAACTATTTTTAAATCTTATTTCTAAAAACTCTTAAGGCTACTTTTTAATTATTAAAAGAGGATTTAACCTCATTTTAATTTTTTCAATATATAAAGGAACATCTGCTAAAACCGATTCTCCTGTAATGGCATCTACACCTTCCATTTTATAATTTCCATCACCAGATGTAGTAAAAACCACAATTTTTGATGCATACTTTTTTGTTCGGTTTATAAATGTTTTGACCGCAACTGGCGGATTCCAAGTTTCCCAAGTATGAATAATTAAGATGGCATTATAGTCTTTTACCCTTACCGCATCTAAAGAAGTTATATCTATGATTTTAATATGGATTGAATCTGTTTTGTAAGAATCCACCAAACCTGTGGTTACTTTATCTTTAAAATGGCTCCCTTGAGTTGCTATTAATAACGTTTTCTTTAATCTTGGCGAGTTAATCTCATACGGTTCTATTACCTCCATAGAATAGGTATGCTCGTACCACACAAGGAAAATAAAAAACAGAATCATTAACCCTAAAAAAACCAATAACATTTTTTTAATTCCCTTCATTTGGAGATTGCTTTGTGGGTTTCTATGTGATGTTGTAATAACTGGTTTAAATCATTTAAATAGCCTTCCAATATTTTTTTATCCAATACGGAATCTTCTTTAGATGGTATTGTAATAGGGTTTTCATCTAAAAACCTATATAATTCTGGATAATTGGACTCTATTTGTGCCGTGACATCCGTAATTTTCTCATACAAATATTTCAGATTTTCCATAACCCCATTATCATCATTTTAATTTGCTAGCCAATTCTGCACTGTCAATTATATATTCTGTAATTGCAAACACTTCGGTTCTGTTTTTACGAAACAATTTTGTGATTGCTGCTATTTCCTCTTCCAAGTGTTCATGTTCCGTAATACTAATACCTGCATCACTTTTGTTAGGGTTTTCAATTAAATATCCTAATTGAATAGTATGTTTACCCAATTTGTTTAATAGATCTTTACATTTAATTTCTAATTGATATAAATTATTCTGTAGTTCTTGTACAATTTTTAAATTTTCTGGTCTGGTTAACCATAAAAAATATTTATCAATTAAATGGAATAAAAATCGAAGATCATCTCTATAAAAGGCGATATCGGATTGCCAGTTTTTAGAGATAACATAAAGTTCATACCAAGGTCCATTAGTAAGAAAATCAATATCAGTAGCTATTTTATTACTTTTCATGATTTCTAGTTTTATAAGTTTATTATAAATGTACAAGGGATAAATGCTTTAAGAAATGATACAAATCATATGCACATTACTTGCATGATAAATGTCATTTTAAACTACATTTTATATGTTTAGTTTCACTTTTTTATTCAATAAATCTCATATGAAAACTATTCTTTATGCCACTGATTATTCCGAGCAATCTGTTACTGCGTTAAAGTATGCACATTCTTTGGCTTTAAAATTTGGGGCAGAATTAATTGTACTTCATGTTTTTAATGTTCCATTATCACTTGCCAGCCCGGTATCCATTGCTTTTATGAAAAAGGAAAAAAAAATGTTAGTGGAACACCGAGTGAAATTGGAAAAATTTTGCAGTAACCACTTAGGTGAAGCTGTAAAAAAAATAAAACCGATACTTGTTGTGGCGGAAGACAATTCTATTGTCAACGCGATACAAAAAAAAGCCTTAAGTGCTCATGCGGACTTGATAGTTGTAGGTAAAAAAGGTGCTAGTAAAGTAAAAGAATTTTTTTTAGGGAGCACACCGCAAGGCCTATTTAAAAAAGTAACATGTCCGGTACTTGTAGTGCCTACAGGTGTTGATCAGGAGCAATTAAGAACCATTGTTTATGCAACTGCTTTTGAACAATCAGATGTATTTGCAATACGTAGATTAGCGCAATTAGCACAATTATTTAATGCTAAAATAAAAGTAATACATATCACTACTAAGGAAGAATATGCTGGAGATCAGCAAATGGAATGGTTTAAAGAATTATTACGTGAAAAGGTCAATTATTCTAAAATAGACTTTAATCTACTATATTCAGAATCTGTTTTTGAGGACTTACAAGCATTTGTAGTTGAAGAAAATGCTAGTATGTTGGCAATGTTAGAGCGTTCAGAAGAATTATCGTTTAAAAGGTTATTTCATCGAGATTTAGTAAAACGCATGCAAGATGAAATTGATATTCCTTTGTTGAGCTATAATGTAGGTGCACTTTAAAAATCTTTAATACAAAGAGTCTCCTTTATTTATTGCTTTGTATTTAACGTGAAGTTTTTTAAACCTTTTTAATTTCGAACAATATGGAGCTTTTTAAACAGTTGTTAGTACTATTTTCTTGAATTATACATTCGCTTTCAAAAATAGATTTAACTTCAAAATCAAGAGCATCATACCATATTCCAAATACTTGAGCACTAAGACTAGTATTATTTAAATCTATAATATTCATGGAACAATATATTGTTTTACGTTCTGCACTTAATTTTAAAATGCTGTTTAAAAATTTAAATAACAATTGCTCTCGATTTTCTGCATGGATTTCTACATGCATAACATTGTTATAATGTTTTGCACTACTACAAATATTAGTTTTCAACACATCTGCCAATTGGCACAGGCTTTTTCTAAAAATTTCATGAAGTGCAAAACCTTCAAATTCAATAAATTTGATTCTAGTATGTGCAATACTAGGGTGTAACAATCTGCGATTTTTATGCCGCCTGTTGGGTAGTGTGTGATAATTCATAATCATAGTTTTATAATTGTTTTTTTTTTACATAACAACAATAGAAGGTTCAATACAACACATTTGGCTATTGTTTCAATACGTACAGGAGACTTGCTTACAATGCCCATTATCTTGGGTATGGACCTAATAGAATTTTGTACATTCTATTATAAGAAATTGCCTTCTTCATCTACTTTTACTCTTATAGTCTCATCGCCATTCTCAAGTTTTAATTTGTATGTTTTATTTGAACCCATGGCTTCTGAATAACTTACTTTGTAGATGTCTTTAGTTATGGTCCATTTTGGAAACTTCTCTAATATGGCATTTTTAACGAGCAACGGTAAATTAATATCAGTAAAGCGTTCTACCGTTTTTATAATTTTTCCATCCGCATTATATTCTGCCAAAATTTTACCCTGAGGAATATAAAAGGTAATGTTATACGTTCCATAATCATCTTGGTAAAATTCAGAATCTTTAACATTATAAGAAGCTACTTTACGTTCTAATAATTCTACAGGAACAGAAACTACTTCTTGTGAATTTACATCATTTAAATACTTGTAATTTTTAGCCATTACAATCACCTCAGATAACTCCTCTGGTTTTATAATTTGGGCAAACATTTGGGTGGTTAATCCCAGAGCAAATAAACCAAATAATACTTTTTTCATGATTCAGTGTTTTATAGTTAATCCTTATGTTATTTAAATTATATACTACTAAAGTATTTGTATTAACTAAGTGTTACAATGACCTAGATCAGGAAAAAACTAAATAAAGTTCTGAATATCAACTATATATTATTTTTACTAGAATTAAATAATTTGCACTCAGGGTATGTGTAAACAAGTCGATGCCTTAAGGGTATACTGATACATATCATATGTTTTCCCACATGTCAGTATTAGATTTGAAGAATTTAAACATCAAAGCTATGCTTATTAAAACGTTCAATACTATTGGTATAAATGATATTGTTTCAGTTGGAGGAAAAAATGCTTCTCTTGGCGAAATGTATAACCAACTAACCACTAAAGGTGTTCGTATTCCAAATGGTTTTGCTACTACTTCTACCGCTTTTTGGCAATTTTTGAAAGAAAACAACATTCAGCAGTCCTTAAAGAATATTATTCATGATCTTGATAGAAGTACCTTTAGCAATTTATCAGAAATTGGAGAACGTGCTAGAACTCTAATTCTGAACAGTGAATTTGCTCCTGAACTAAATGATGCAATTGTAAATGCTTATTCCGATTTGTGTGGTGATATAGCGTTAGCAGTTGCTGTGCGCAGTAGTGCCACCGCCGAAGATTTGCCAGATGCCAGCTTTGCTGGACAACACGAAACATTTTTAAATGTAAAAGGCAAAGAAAATGTTCTTGAGGCAGTTAAAAAATGCTTTGCATCACTTTATACCAATCGTTCTATTAAGTATAGAGAAGATAAAGGTTTTAAGCACGAGGACATAGCACTATCTGTAGGGGTTCAACTAATGGTTAGATCTGATATGGGTTGCTCAGGAGTTGGTTTTACCATTGAGCCAGAATCAGGCTTCGAGAATATTATCTTGCTTTCTGGTGTCTGGGGCTTGGGAGAAAATATTGTACAAGGAAATGTAAATCCAGATGAATTTTATGTTTTTAAACCAAGCCTACAAAAAGATAACTACCCCATTATTCAAAAAAAATTAGCGGATAAGAAATTGACGATGATCTATGGTAGTCAAAATGATACTACCGATACTATTAATATTAACACACCAGCTGAAAAACAAAACCAATATGTTTTATCTGATAATGAAATAAAAACACTTGCAAAATGGGCGCTACTAATTGAGCAACATTATAATAAACCAATGGATATAGAATGGGCTAAAGATGGCATTTCTAATGAACTTTTTATAACGCAAGCAAGACCTGAAACCGTACATCAGACCAGAAATAAAAACATTCATTTGGAATATAAATTGGCTCAAAAAGGAACAGTATTGACCATTGGCAATGCTATTGGTTCTAAAATAAAAATTGGCCAAGCTGTTACTTTAAAATCTCCCAATGAAGCCAAAAACCTAAATTCAAATACAATCATTATTACAGACACTATAACTCCGGATTGGGACCCATTATTAAAACAAGTTGGTGGGATTATAACCGATAAAGGAGGGAGAACTAGTCATGCAGCTATTGTAGCTAGGGAACTAGGTGTGCCAGCCATAGTAGGATGCGGTAATGCTGTTGCATCAATTAAATCAGGTCAAATTATTACCATGTCATGTGCCGAAGGTAAAACGGGTTATGTGTATGAAGGAGAATTACCTTTCAATAAAAAAGAAATTGATTTTTCAGGTATAAAATTACCCAATACCGAAGTTAAAATGATACTCGCAGATCCGGAAAATGCCTTTCAAATGGCACACTATCCAAATAATGGTATAGGACTATTGCGTATGGAGTTTATTATAACGCACTTAGTGCAAATACACCCTATGGCATTGGTGAATTTTGAACGCTTGCAAGATGCGACTTTAATAAAACAGATTGAAGAAATCACGAAAAATTATAAAGACAAGAAAGCCTATTTTGTAGATAAACTAGCAGAAGGTATTGCTACTATTACTAGCGCATTTTATCCAAAAGAAGTTATTGTAAGATTAAGTGATTTTAAAACCAATGAATACGCCAACTTAATTGGAGGAGCAGATTTTGAACCCCATGAAGAAAACCCCATGCTCGGCTTTAGAGGAGCGTCTAGATACTATAATGAACTCTATAAAGCTGGGTTTGCCTTAGAATGTGCAGCAATAAAAAAAGTAAGAGAAACTATGGGGCTTACAAATTTAAAAGTGATGGTGCCATTTTGCAGAACAATTACAGAAGGTAAAAAAGTACTTTCTGTGATGGAAGAATATGGTTTAAAAAGAGGATGCAATGGTTTAGAAATCTACACCATGATTGAAATTCCAAGTAATGTACTTTTGGCCAACAAATTTGCAGAACTATTCGATGGCTTTTCTATTGGTTCTAATGATTTAACGCAATTAACTTTAGGCATCGACAGAGATTCTGAACTAATGGGTAAATTATTTGATGAAAATGATGAAGCGGCAAAAAAAATGATTTCATTGGCTATACAATCTGCAAAAGAAACCAACACAAAAATTGGGTTATGCGGACAAGCACCTAGTGATTTTCCAGAGTTTGCCAAATTTTTAGTACAAGAAGGCATAGATAGCATATCATTTAATCCAGATGCATTATTACAGGGTATTGAAAATATAAACAATGCGGAAAAAAGTTTTGTTGCATTTGGTTCCGCATTAAGTAGTAATTAGTTTAAATTATTCATTACCAAACAGAAAACAGCCAATGAGTAAAATAATTACACTCACTTTAAATCCTGTTGTGGACAAAAACACAAATGCAACGGGGTTTTGGCCAAATGCTATAATCAAAGGAACGTCGCCTATTTATTATGCAGGTGGTGGTGGTATTAACGTATCTAGAGCTATAGATAACCTTGGGGGAACGTCCACAGCCATATATTTAGCAGGTGGCCGTACTGGAGAACATTTAGAACAACTATTAAATAAAACTGGGATTTCGCAATTAAAGGTATCTATTCGTAAAGCAACAAGAGAAAATCTAACGGTAACTGATACTGCTAGTTCTTATAAATATCATTTTGGACTACCTGGTCCCACAATTACTAAAAAAGAATGGAAACAAGTCTTACAACTTTTAGATTACCATGTAAATAAAGGAGATTATCTTGTTGCTAGTGGTAAACTACCTGCTGGAATTCCAGATAACTATTATACCATTATTGCGGAAATAGCCAAAAATAAAGAAGCCCGATTTATTTTAGATACTAAGGGTGCAGCACTACTCCATGCAATTAAATCAGAACTATTTTTAATAAAACCAAATTTATCAGAATTAAGTTATCTAAATGGTGTACAAGAGATTACATATGCACAACTGAATACTATTGTGGAACAGTTTTTAAAGAATCATCCTTGTAAAAATATTGTGGTCTCTTTAGGAGCCAGAGGAGCGCTTTTAGGTACTAAAGATTTCTTACAATACATTCAAGCCCCAGTGGTTCATGAAAAAAATAGAATAGGTGCTGGTGATAGTATGGTTGCAGGGATGATTCTAGCGCATCAAAAAGGAATGACAACCACAGAGATGGTACAATATGGTGTTGCCTGTGGATCAGCTGCAACTATAAATTCTGGGGCACAACTATGTAATCGTAAAGATGTTGATAGTATTTATAACTGGATAAAAGCTAATACAAAATCCTTATAAACTGATTCAAGTCATTTTCATAAGAATACCTCTAGTGTATTTTAGCCTAATGATGCTATCATATGTTCTTTACAAATAATCTTGACAAGGTTTCGGGGGGAATTCCACTCTGATTATTGAAGAACAGTGCAACTTTACCAGAGTAAAATTTAAATTAATGTATGTTAGTTTTTATTAACATTGGAGTTTATTTTTATTAAAAATGGTATAGGTTGAAAGCTAAAAAACTGAGACTTCTCCAGTCTCAGTTTTCTATTTAGGGTGCTACTTTCTAGATTAGTTTATAAATTTTTGTTGTACCACAATAGCCCTTTTTTGCACCCAACCAACATTAAAGAAATGAATTAGCAATTTGAATTACAAAATGGGTTTCAAATGATATACATCATTTTAAATACTCATAAAACCGAATACTTTTATGTAATTAATTTTAAAATAAAATATCATGTCTAAAGATATTATATCAAATTTCAATTTACATTTTGAACATGAAATTTGGAACAAAGAGCTTCTTTTTTGGCGGGATGAATTAATAATATTTAATAATCGCTTGAGTGAACTCATAACAAGATGGACAAAAAAAGAGGTTCTTATACAATTAGAACATTTTCAGAACGAATTTATACTTCATGGTCAAGTAATAGAAGATCTACTAGAAGCAATTGAAAAACATGAAACAAGAATAGCATGGCAATATGAAGAAGGCCATGATGCATTAGACACTAATTTGGTTAAAAACCATTTAGAGCATAGAAACAAAATGGAAACACAGCGCCAGATTTATGCTGAATTAAAAAAGGACTTTTTTCGATTTCTTTCAAAATATATGTAAATACAAGTCTTGAAAATAATTTAAGGCAAACCATAAATCAATTTTTATGGTTCTATGTATTGGTCATTGGCTGTTACATATGATATATTTCTTTCAGAACATTTACCTGAAATTTACCAACTTCGGAATTGCCTTCATCTGCATTCATGAGCACTAGACCATACGCTAATTTGGAGAGTTTACAATCATGTACAATCTCTTGATTTACTCCGCTAAAAATAGGTTTAAAATGTTGTTTTATAACAATACCAGATGCGTCAGCTACTTTAATTGCCTTATTTATTGCCAAATATATTTGTTGTGGAGATAATCCTTTAGTAATTAAATCACTAGCTAAAAATGGCATTTTAAGTGAATAATAAAAATCCATGAAATTGGAAATACTATCCGACTCTTGATTTACGGTTTTGTAAATAGTAATTTTCATAGATTATAGCAATTAAGGAATCATTTCTAAGTATATGCTGATTTCATTTTTAGCCAAAGAGTATTTGGATTAAAGCTTTTTAGCGTAACCAAATACCATCATTTTAAAATCTTTAAAATTCTGACTAAATAAATCCATTTGTTCATGTAATTTTTTGTGTTGCTCGCGATAATTTTCATCTGATATACCACTCTCCCCTTTAATTAATCGTGAAAGAAACTTTTCATGTTTCACAATATCTTGAGTTAAGTAGTCAAATAGATTTTCATGAATTTTATCCAGATTTTTTAGTATACGCCCATAGTCACTTTCTTTAATTTCTTTTTTAGCCAACAGCTCAGAAAAAAAATTAATTTCATCTTTCCAAAATGCAATCGTGTCCAACCATTCTTGACTTTCTTGATGTAGTACATGTAATCCGGCACCCAACAATAAATCCTTTTTTGTGTTTGCTTGTGTTGTTTTCATCTTTACTCATTTTTAATTTTTAATGATCTCAAAATTGTAAACTTAGCGCTAGTAATGAAATGATTTAGGTCATTTCATTTTATACTTAAGCTAATTAATTTTAGTAAGAATTTAAAAGGGAACATAAACTTTAAAAATAAAAATCATGACAAACGAAAACGGAAATATTCTTTTAGCATTATTAACTGGAGCTGCCATTGGTGCAGGAATTGGAATATTATATGCCCCAGATAAGGGTAGTGAAACACGCGAAAAAATTAAACGAAAAGTAGAAGACACAAGCCATGATATTAGTGAGCGTATAAGCCATGCGAAAGACGAGCTTACAAAAGCAGCTAGTGAGAAAAAAGATGTTTTTGATCGCAAATTAGATGAAGCAATTGCTACCATGAGTTATAAGGCAGATGATATTATTGCCACTTTAGAACGCAAACTAGAAGATTTAAAAAAGAAGAATGCCCAATTTCAAAAATAGAAAAATATGGCCTTCAATGAGATTAAAAAAGACCTTATACAGGCTGATGCCGATATAAGGTCTTATTTAGAAAATACCGATGAATATTATAAGCTAAGACTATTTAAATTACTCTCTAAGTTTATTACTAAAAGTTTACAACTTGTTATTGTTGGTCTATTTGCAATTTTCACCTTGTTATTCTTATCATTTGCTGCTTCCTTAGCGTTAAATGTATACTTGGATAGTATGTATTTAGGCTTTGTTATTATTGGTTTATTTTACCTAGTAACTGGCGTTTTAGCCTATATCTTTAAAAACCGAATTAACCGTCCTGTGATTAGAAAATTATCCACCTGTTATTACGATGAAATATGAATAAGCAATATAGTTCCTTTGAGGAGATAGACTTACAATTAAATATTTTAAAAATCCAAAGAAAGATTGCTGTGGAAAGTTTAAAACTAAATGTAAACCGAAGTAAACAAAATCTTCAGCCTTCGCATTTAATTTCAGGTTTTAGCGGCAATTTTCAGAAAGTGTTTTTAGCGTTTGCCTTAAAAAAAATGATTTCAATTTTTCGAAGAAAAAAATAATCTTAATGTTGATTGTTTTTTTTTAACCAAAATTGGCTATTTCATCCAGGCCTTCTTTATCCAAAATAATTATTCTTCGGCTATAATCAGTTGTTATTAAACCTTCATCTTTAAAATCTGACAAGGTTCTAATTGCCGTTTCTGTTGCCGTTCCTATCATTCCTGCAAAGTCCTCTCTAGGAATAGCCATTCCTTCACCTTCTTCTTGTTTAACAATACCTTTACTATGCAATTCAAGTAATGCTTTAGCGGCTCTATGTCTTACTGTTGCAAATGCCATATCTACTAGTTGTGATTGTACATGTATTAAATTATTAGAAATTAAATTGATGAATTTTTGAGAAACCACATGATTACCAAACAATAGTTTAGTAAAATCGTTTTTAGGAATTACAACTAACTCAGCATCCTCTATCACCGTAGCATTTTCTATGTAAGTATTGGATTTATTTAACATGGAAAGCTGCCCTAAAAAATCTCCAGGACCATAAATACCGGTTACAAACTCTTTACCTGCTTCTGTGCTTTTATAAGTTTTAATTATTCCTTTTTCGATAAAAAATAAAGAATGCGCATTATCTCCTTCCCAAAAAACAATATCTTTTTTATCGTATTTCTTTATATCATGACCAATAGAAAGACTTTCCAAATCCATGTAAGTGGAAGCCTCATCTAAAAATGTGGTGAGACCAACTAAGTTTTTAGATATTTCTTTTTTAAGAAAATTATTCTTTTTTAATCGGCATGCTATGGCATCTAAAAGCTCCTTTTCTTCAAAAGGCTTCGTTAAATAATCATCTGCGCCAAGATTCATTCCTAAACGTACATCAGCTCTGTTAGTTTTAGCGGTAAGAAAAACAAATGGTATTCCTGCTGTTGTGCTATCTTTCCCTAACTCATTTAATACTTCATAACCATCTAATTCTGGCATCATAATATCACAAACCACCAAATCTGGCTTGTATTGCTTTGCTTTCTCAATCCCAATTCTGCCATTCTCCGCCGTAATCACTTCATAATTGGCAAACGTTAAAATTTCCGCTGTATTTTCACGAACATCTGCATTATCTTCAATAAGTAATATCTTTTCCATTTTCTTGAATTTAAATTAACTATTTGTCAAATTATTGGCCATTTGTAAAGCAACTAGATCATTTATACACTTTAAATCTTGAAATTGTTTTTAAACTAATCCATCATCATAGTAATTGGCAATTCTACCTTAAATGATGTTCCCTTTCCTACTTCACTTTTAAAATCTACATTACCTTCCATAAGATCCACATACTGTTTAACAATATGTAATCCTAACCCAGTACCTTGAATATTGGTAGCGTTTTCGGCTCTGTAAAAACGTTGAAATAAGTTTTTTTGTTCCGCTTCTGGAATTCCAATTCCTTTGTCAATTATTACTACTGAAAAATGAGTATTAGTACGTATTATTTTTATCAAAATATTCTGATTGGCATCTGAATATTTAATAGCATTAGATATTAAGTTTATCAGAATATGACTTAATAGTTTTGGGTCTAAAAAAACCGTTAATCTTGATTCTTTTGACTCTATGATAATATTTTGCCCATCTTTTCTAGTGGCTTCCATTTCATCAATAGCTAATTTTACAAACTCAATTAATTCAAAAGATTTGGGTATTGCCTTTATTTTACCTTCTTCTAACTTACTTAAAGAGAGAAAATCATTTAAGATAACTACTAGGTTTTTTACATTTTGCCGAATTCTAAAAACGTGCTTCATTCGGCGTTCTTCTTTACCTGCTTCATTTTGTTTGCCAATTAGTATTGCCGATGATAAAATGGCACTTAAAGGAGTTCTAAATTCATGTGAAGCCATTGAAATAAAACGAGATTTTAATTCATTTAACTCTTGTTCTGCTTTTAAAGATGTTTCTAACTTTTGTTGTAGCTGTTTTTGACTCGTTACATTATGAAAAACAAATAAAGCCCATATAATAGTATTAGAATCGCCAACAAGTGGTGTGGAATTAACAGTATAACTTTGACCTAAAAAATCTATCTCAGAAGAAATTATTTGACCATTTAATGTGCTTTTTATTTCATCTTTTAATTTAGATTTTTGCTGTGCAGTTAAAAAAGCAAGTTCATCTAGTTGCGCGCTTTCTAAGGCAGATTTTTTGATTCGAAACCGATCTAATTCTTCACCCTCTAAATAAACCAATTCTAAATCTTGATTAAATACTATAATTACCCCCTTTGGAAAATTTTTAGCTATTGCAGTAAACATCTCCTGGCTTGCTCTAGCTTTTTGTTCAGCTGCCTTTGTAGATAAAACTTGATTTTCAAGATTAATATTGGTGTCTATTAACTTTTCTACCGTTGATTTTAGTTCTGTTGTGCGCTTTTCTATTGTTTCTTCCAATTTTTCAGCGTAAGATTCTAGGGCCTTTTTATTTTCAATTCTCTCAGTGACATCATTTTGAACCCCAATAAAATGTGTTAAATTTTTGTTTTCATCTAACAAAGGTGTAATACTTAAATCATTCCAAAATAATGATCCATCTTTACGATAATTACGAAGTACTACACGGCATGCTTCACCTTTTTTGATGGCTTCTGACATTATCCCGATTTCATTTTGATCGCGATCATCATTTTGCAAAAATTGGCAATTCATTCCTATAATTTCTTCACGACTATATCCGGTTAATTCTGTAAAAGCAGTATTACAATAAACTATCGGTAAAATTGGTTGTTGCGCATCGACAATTATAATTCCATTACCCGCAGCATTTAATGCGCGATTTCTTATGTTTAAAATGTTTTGTGTGGATTTAGATTTAGAAATATCACGCAGTACTGCAAGTACTTTATCCTTACCAAATGGCACTATACGCGCTTCAAAATCTATGGTTTTATTAGCAATTTGAATAGGAACTTCAATGATTTCCATTTTCTTAGTTTTTATAACCTTAGTATGTGCATTTAAAATTTTTTCACATTCATCCGGATCCGAAACAAAATCCTCGATAGTCATATCTTTTAGTTCCTTGAAAGGGTAAGGTAGTTGAAGATTAATCTCGGACTGAATATCTAAAAATGTACCTTTTTCATCATTAATGGTTATAATATCAGGTAATGCAGTAATAATAGCCCGGTTTTTTTCTTCACTTGCTCTTAATTCCTGTTCTAAAACTATCTGCTCTGTAATATCAACTCCGGTACTTATTATGCCTGTGTTTTCACCTTCTGCATCCTTTAAAATAGCATTTCGCCATCTTATTAATCGCTTTTCGTTATGCTTGGTTATGATCCAATTTTCAAAAGCATCAGGTGGTTGAAACTCATTTTTGATAAGATTATCAAAAAATGTTTTCATTTCTTTTCGTTCTGGTTTAGGAATAAAATTATTGAACCAGTTTTTACCAATAATCTCGTTTTGTGGCTGGTTTAAAAGTTCACTCCCCTTTTTATTAATTAATTCTATTATATGCTGTTTATTTATTACTAAGATGATCGAGGCAGCAGTATCTAAATACTTATTTAGTATTTTTTTCTCTTGTTCAAGTTCTAAGCTCACAAGTTTTAGTGCTGTAACGTCTTGTAATGTTCCTCTAATTTGTAGCGCTTCACCCTGAGAATTATATATAATTTTGCCTCTAGATAAAATATGCTTTGTATCACCATTAGCCGTAATAATTCTTTTTTCATAGGCATAAGGAGTCTTCTTCTCTATGGCCTCATTTATTTTTTGAATTACCATTTCACGATCATCTGGATGAATAAAATCTATAGCACTTTCTCGATTTATTCTCGCATCGCCAGGTTGTAATCCACAAATTCTGTAGAATTCATCAGACCAAAACCTTTCATTAGTTTTTAAATTCCATGTCCAACTACCTACATGAGCAATACGTTGTACTTCTAACATACATTCCTCGTCCAAAACTTTAGTAGTCTTGTTAAGTATGCGCTCTGTATTATCCGACACAAATGCAATTACAATTTTTTCACCATTTAATTCTGTGCGATTTAAACTTATATCAAGTGAAATTTGATTGCCATTTTTTTTTAATCCAAATACTTCTATTTTCCCAATAGCCCTTTCTAAGGAACTATTACTATACTGATTTTGAAGATTTTGATGAAATTCTTTTTGATTTTGAGGAATAAGGTTTGCTAATTTTTTGTTGACTAATTCCCCTGTTGGATAACCAAAAATATTTTCGAGTGCTTGGTTGGCGCGTAGAATTATTCCAAACTCATCTACCACAAGAATACCTTGTGCTGTAGATTCAAATATACTTTGAAATAATTCTTGATCTTTTAATTGGTTTACCATTTAAAAAAGCACTTATTAATCGTTACAACCAAATATAAGCCCGATATCTATCCTTAAAAATGATATTTATCATTACGAACAACATGATTCTTATCATTTTTTACGTGCCGAATAAAAAATAATTTCACTTTTAAATTTAAAATGTATTCAAGTGAAAATAGGATTGGTGCTTTCTGGTGGAGGAGCTCGAGGAATAGCACATATTGGTGTTATCAAAGCCATGGAAGAATATGGCATATATCCATCCTATGTTGCCGGTACCAGCGCTGGAGCTATTGTGGGAGGATTATATGCAAGTGGATGTACTTGGCAAGAAATTTTGGATTTTTTTAAAGTAACACAAATTTTTAGTATCACTAAATTGGCAAGAAACAAACCAGGTTTTTTTGATACAGAAAAATTTCATGAACAGTTTTCAGCCTATATACCCAATGATAATTTCAACTCCTTACAAAAGCAACTCTTCATTACAGCTACAAATCTTCTCGATGGCAAACTAGAGGTATTTAACAAGGGTGAGCTAATTAAACCTATTATGGCATCTGCCGCAGTTCCAGGGATATTTGCGCCAGTAAAAATTAAACAAGGTTATTATATAGATGGCGGAACATTAAATAATTTCCCTGTAGATCTTATTAAGAGCTACTGTGATCAGGTAATTGGAGTTTATGTAAACTCTTTTGAAAATTTAAAAATAGTTGATCTTAAACATGCGCATAATGTGTTGGAACGCACCTATCATATTATGGTTGCCAGTGATACCTTAAAAAAAATTGAAGACTGTGATGTGCTAATACGCCCTAAGCAAATGGAAGATTTTGGTATATTTTCATTAAAAAAAATAGATATTATTTTTAGCCTCGGATACCAAGCAGCAAAAAAAGCATTGCAGCATAATACGCTTTTACAAGAAGCACCTCTAGTTGATGCAGAATATGAAGCTATGAATGGCTTTGCTACTTAGATTTTGGTTTGGTACTTGATTTTCTTTTTACCATAAATAAACTAGCATATTTAATAAGTTGTGCAATAAAAATTGCCCCTAATGCAAACAAAAATGTTAATGCTATGGTATTAAGTTTTAAATGCTCCAAACTTAATGCTTTGGCTATTGGCTTAATACAATAAGCAGAAAAAGTAAAAACAAGTGATATGATTAATGCTCCCCAAACCCATAAATTAGTAGTCACTTCATTTTTAGAAAACAACAGTTTTTGTTTTGGCATATTAAAAACATTAAGTAGTTGTGCAAAAACCAAGGTAAAGAAGGCCATATTATTTATTGTTTTGGAAGGTAAGCCTAAAACTCTATCCGAATAAAGTACCATCCCGATTACTGCACCAGTAATACAACTGCCAAATACAATTGTATAAAACCAATCTTTTTTGGTCATTATTGGCTCTTTTGGATTTCTAGCAGGCTCGTTCATAATATTCTTTGGCCCTTTACCTAAGCCCAATGCTAATGCTGGAAATGTATCGGTTACTAAATTTAGAAATAGAATTTGTAAGGGTAATAAAGGAGAAGGTAAATTGAGTAGGGCTGCCACACCAACAGAGAGTATTTCTGCAAAATTACAAGATATTAGAAATACCACAAACTGACGAATGTTCTGGAACACAACCCGACCCTGATGTATTGCCATTTCTATTGCTGTAAAAGTATCATTCTTTAAAATAATATCTGACGCTTCTCTTGCCGCTCCAGTTCCTCGAATTCCCATAGCTATACCGATATCGGCTTTTCTAAGTGCTGGCACGTCGTTGATACCATCACCAATCATACCGACTACATAATTATTCTTTTGATAAAAACTAACGAGTTTCAGTTTTTGCTCTGGAGTTACACGAGCAAAAATAGTAGCCCTTAATAATTTTTCAATTTCGTTTTTACCAAAATTTTCAATACCATCAAGTGTTTTCCCATGAATAACAGCATCATTTGGCGCTTTTGGCTGCAATAATCCTATTTCCTCTGCAATTTTTTTTGAAGTTGATGGATGATCTCCAGTCATCATTACCACCTTAATACCTGCATTTTTATAAACATTAATTGTTGCACTAACATCTTTGCGGGCGGGATCAATAAATCCTATGATACCTAAAAAGGTGAGACCATTCAATATTGTATCAAGAGTAGGGGCTTCTTTTACTTCCTTATACGCAAATGCCAAGGTACGTAAACCTTGAGATGCCAACTCATCAACTTTGTTACGCCATATTTGAGTATTATTAAATATCTTAATGTTCCCTTCTTCTAAAATTGTCTCACAATGATTAATTAAACTTTCAAAAGCACCTTTAGAAAAAACTATAAAATTTTGTTCATTAAAGTGAGCAGTTGCCATTAATTTTCGATTTGCATCAAACGGTAATTCCAATAATTCTGGATATAATTTTCTTACTGATGCAATTTGATATCCTTCTAGTTTAGCATAATTAAGCAAGGCAACCTCCATAGCGTCTCCATGAATTTCATGAAAATCCAATTTTGCATCATTACATAAAACACTAGCCAAAAGCAACATTTCATAAACTTTTGTTTTCCTATATTTTTCAAAAACTATTCTATTTTCAGGAGGCTTATTTAAATTAAAGTTATCAGCAGATACAACCGAATGTACTACCATTTTATCTTCGGTAAGTGTACCTGTTTTATCTGTACATATAATATTTGTTGCGCCAAGAGTCTCCACAGCTTCTAATTTCTTAATAATGACTTGCCTTTTCGAAAGTCGTAACATTCCTTGAGCCAAAGCAATAGTCGAAACAATTAAGAGTCCTTCAGGAATTGCCGCAACTGCTAATGCAACACCAGTTTCAATCATAAATATTAAATTTTTTCCTCTTAAATAACCCGTAATTACAATTAGTAGCGCCAGAAATAATGTAAACCAAACAAGCCATTTGCTTAAATTATTAAGTTTTTTCTCGAGTGGTGTCGTTTGCTTAAGAGCATCTATACCCATTTGCTGTATATTTCCCAATTGAGATTGCTTGCCTGTGGCGATAACAATTGCTTTCGCAAATCCGGTAATCACCTCAGTTCCTTTAAACACCATATTTACTTGATGTGTTATTGGAGTAGCTATTGATAAGATGCCTTTTTTTTTAAACACCGGGAGACTCTCACCGGTTAAGGCAGATTCTTTCACGGAAAGATTATCTATTTCAAACAAACGAGCATCTGCGGCAATAAGATCACCACTTTCTAAGAGCATTACATCGCCAGGAACTAATTCAGAAGCTTTTACAATAATTATTTTACCAGAACGCACCACTTTTGTTGTCGCTTGCCCCATTTTTCTTAAAGCCTCTAAAGAACGGGTGGCTTGTAACTCCATAAAAAATCCAATACACGCCGAAATTAAGACGGCAACAAGAATAGCTATACCCTCTAACCAATTAAGAAAAATAAAAGCCAAAAAAGCTGCGATAAGTAATATCCAAATAATAGGATCTACAAATTGCTCTAAAAGAATCTTTACTCTTTTTTTAGGGCGATGTTCCGGTACTTGGTTTTCACCATAGAGGCGTAGATAGTTTTCAGCCTTTTCAATAGTTAATCCATTCTCTAGTGAACTATTTAATTGCTGAGCAATATCAAAAACTTGAATAGCAAATGGACTTCTAATCATAGAACAAAGCTGTGATATTTATAGACTAAACTGTGTAAAAAAAAACATCAAAAGCAAAATACCCTCAAACAAAACCATTTTACTTTTAAGCAATAAGGTTTTAATAAGAGGGTACTACCGAAAAATTAAAAGCGAACTTTTTAACTTTTCTAAGCGATTTGCACCTTTTTTGGAGGTAGTTTTTTTGCTTCTTCTTTTTTTGCTAAATTGAAACTTAAAATACCATCTTTATAAGCGGCTTTAATAGCCTCTTGTTTTACAGTATCTGGCAATTGTAAAGAACGTTCGAACGATTGGTAGCTAAACTCACGTCTTGTAAAGTTCTTTTTTTCTTCTTCTTCAGATTCGGATTTTTCTGCTTTAATATTTAAGCAACCATCATCTATGGTAACTTCAAAATCTTTCTTTGCAAAACCAGGAGCCGCCAACTCAATTTCAAAATGGTTATCGGTCTCTTTAATATTCAAGGCTGGTTCTGCTCGCTTTCCATTCCAAAAACGCTCAGGTAACATATCTCTTACCCAACCACGATTATCAAAAAAATCATCCATATCAAAAAAATCTTGAGTTACTAAGTTCCCAAATGGTTTTCTTTTAAATTTTACTAGTGACATAATGTTCTATTTTTAAGATTAAACTTTTTCTATTTATACCTTAAAAGTACGTTCTAGTTGACCTGCATAAAATGATTTAGATCAGTGCTTATTTTTTTCAATTACAATTATTAGTTTATTTTAAAAATTTCTTCTTTTTAGTTGTAAACCAATAACCTATCCCAACAGAAAAGTAGAACACATTTTTCAAGTCTTCTGTTATTATTGAATCTGTAGTCGTTATTGTTGAAGGACTCTGTGGTACTGCTAATACAGGAGTAAAAGAAAAAACATAAGATTTATAATAGTATTGCAATGGCATACTAAATTCTAAGCTAAGTATTTTAAATTTTGATGCTTCTTTTATTTCAATATTGGTTGCTACTAAATTAGCTTCTGTACCCTGCCCTTTACCTTTTCGGTTACCAAGTCGGCTTGAACTGTAGTACTCCTGATAAAAATATTGAGAACCAATATTTATTGTTGCAGTAAGGTTGATTAAAAAAGTATTATTATTTGTATAAAATGTGCGATCTAACATTATCCCTACAAATACATCAGCAGATTCAGCATTGTTAAAAAAAGTAATTGCATAAATTGATGTCTGAATTGCGTCGAAATCATAACTTAAAAAACCGGAAAGATCTCCTACAATTTCTGACTTTACATTATAACTATCTTCATTAAAAAAATAGGCGGTACCTGATATACCGCCTCGTAAATTTTTATCTTCAAAAATATAACCCAAACTTCCTAAAATTAAATCTATTCTATTTTCGGAAGTACGTGTTAAGTATGATGCTGAAAGGTCAACATAGAATCCTGATTTATCATAATAACCCACAGAAGGAAATAAATAAGGAGCTGAAATAGAATCTCGCCTTCCCATAAATACGGCATCATTAATGAAACTAACATCTGTTAACAAATACGATTCATTTTTTGCAGTAATTTCTTCTGTAGTTTTTTTATTATTCTGTGCAACAAGATGAATTTGTGTTACCCAAAAAAATAACAAAGCAATTCTAAATTTTAGTTCCATAATTTAGTTTTTAATAGCTTAAATATTGAAGCTGATTCTGCCGTAATTTACCATTGGCACAACCAATTACATGAACTATATTACTTTGTACTTTTTTTATTTTTTTGAACCATAGGTTTTGTTTTAACTTTTTTCTTCATCATATTTTTTTGAGCCATTATTTTTCGATGCTGGTAGGTATTTTTAAATATGGCACCATCCATATTAATACATTCTCCTTCTTGTAATTTTAATTGTTTTCTTTGCTGATCTTGGTAACTTCCATCTGGATTAACAACTATACCATCACCTAAATTAAGTTGCTGTTGAAGTCTGTTTTGTTCCTGATTTCTAATTTGAAAAGCTTCTCCATTAATTAACATAATTTGATATCTATTTTGATTCCGTTCCTTAATTTGTGCTTCGCTTAAACCTTTATTTTCCTGTTGAACCTTGTACCTGTATTGATATTCATTTCTATATTTAATACCATCATTATCTAAACATTCACCATCTTTTAATTGTAATCTGTCTCGATCTCTGGTCACATAAGAACCATCTGCATTTACCATTGTCCCATCATTTAATGTAATTGGGGCTTGTAATCTTATTTGATCCCGATCACGAATTTGAAGTACATCGCCATCAACCAACATTACTCGGTCTTGGTCTCTATCGCGAACTTGATCTTTATCTTGAGAAAACAAAGAACCAGTTCCTAATACTATAAATGCCGTTAAAAAAAATAAATTTTTCATTTCTAAATATTTTTAAATTATTGATAACCCAAATCTATAAGACTAAATAGTTTTTTAAAATGACTTGAATCAGTTCAACACATTGATTTCAAAACATTTAAATATTTTTTTGGCTTAGTTGTTTGCCAAGGCTGAAGGCAAATAACTAGGTATAACTTCGTGAAGTTTTAATGCTCAATTTGAATAATTGAAAGTAATTAGCATAAAAAAAAAGGAGTAACTTTATAAAAGCTACTCCCAATAAAATTAAAAGAGATGCTTTTACTCTTATCGGGGGATAATAAAGTAAAACATCCTAATTCTTCTGAACTAGCCTTTTTAATCCTTGCAAAAATAAGTAGGCCATTCATCCAACACAGTAACCTTTGTTACATAATAGTTTAAAATTCAATGAAATGAGCCATCCCAATCTCTTAATAAACTGACAATTCTATCCTATAAAAATGAAAACTAAACACTCTTTCCATTTTGTGCTTTTAAAATCATAAACTCACTCACATTGTAAACATCAATTGCGCCTATTAGTTGTCCATTCTCAGTAACTGGAAAAAACTTATTTTTTTCTTTGGCAAAAAGTTCTAAAACCAATTTAATTTCCTCCTTAGAATCAATTGTTTGAAAATCTCTATTCATGATTTCTTGTACATGAATGTTGGGTGTTTTTACATTTTTTATAATATCCTTTTGAGCAATAATGCCTACAGGATTATTATTTTCAGCAACCACAAAATCTTTTTCCGTGCCAGCAAGAATAATATCCACAACATCTTGAATGCTATTGTTAGGGCTCAAAACTGTAATTGCTGTTAAAGTAGCCTCTTTTACCGTATGCCCTTTCAATGCAAATTCTTGTTGTACCATTTGATTTTCACCATGGGCTGCAAAAAAAATAAAAAATGCAATTAAGATTAAAAAAGGATTTAGAAAAAACCCAAATACAAAGAAAACAAATGCCAATACTTGACCAATGCCTGTCGCAATTTTAGTTGCTTCTACCCTACCCAATTTATATGATAACAAAGCCCTAAATACGCGACCACCATCCATTGGAAAGGCCGGGATAAGATTAAAGAGCACCAACATTACATTAGCCATAAAAAGATAAAATAAGAAATTTTGTAGTGTTGGGGCATACAACATTTCTTCAATAAAAATTGCTTCAAAATTAAAATAACTTTTTACAGGTACTAGTAACGCCAATACCATGGCAATAATTAAATTAACCGCAGGTCCTGCTAATGCAACTAGTAACTCCTGGCCAGGTTTTTCAGGCATTTTTTCCAGGGTAGCAACACCTCCAATTGGGAGTAGAATTATTTTTTGAGTTTTAATATTAAATTTTTTGGCAGCAAAAGCATGCCCAAGTTCATGCAATACCACACAAGCCATTAAAACCAAAATAAACCCTTGATTAATTAAGACTCTTTGTAAATCTCCACTATCTTGAAATTCTACATATCCCGCCCAAATTAACAATAATGCAAATGTCCAATGTACTTGTATATCAACCCCTGCAACCTTACCAAGTTTTAAAAATCCTTTCATATTTAAATTTTTCTTGAAGGTATTTCCAAAGTCTTTATTGGACAATGACAATTGTCATATGTAAAAGCAAATCAACAGTTTATATTTGAAATATTGCATTTTTTTAATACCACTAATAATGAAAAAAATAGTTACACTTACTATAAACCCTGCTATAGAAAAAAGCACTACTGTTGCTGGTATAAAACCTAATAGTAAACTTAGATGTACTGCTCCTAGTTTTGAAGCAGGAGGTGGCGGGATAACTATTTCTAGAGTAATTCATGAATTAAAAGGTTCGTCCAATTGTATGTATTTGGCAGGAGGGCCAACAGGAGAATTTTTAAGTGAGTTGCTTGACAAATTTAAATTTCAACAACATATTATAACCACTAAATGTTGGACAAGAGAAAACCTTGCCGTAACAGACACCACTAACAATCAGCAATATAGATTTGAAATGCCAGGTACAGAAGTTACAAAAGAAGAATGGCAAAAAGCATTAGACCAATTAGAAAATATACTTTGTGCAGGAGACTTTTTGGTAGCAAGTGGAAGTCTTTCGCCAAATATGCCCAATGATTTCTATGCCAAAGTTGCAATCTTGGCAAAAAACAAGCAAGTAATATTTATTTTAGATTTTTCGGGAGAGGCATTAATGCAAGGAGCTAAAGCTGGAGTGTTTCTTTTAAAACCCAATCTAGGTGAATTAAGTCGCTTATGTGGTGTTGATTCTATAAGCTTTGCAGAACTAGAAGAACGTTCTCAAAATTTTTTAAATAACAACCCTTGTGAAGTAATGATTGTTTCTCTTGGCTCTCAAAGAGCACTTATGGTTACTAAAGACCGAGCAGAATATATAGCGGCTCCAATAGTACTACAAAAAAGTACAATAGGTGCAGGTGATAGCATGGTTGCTGGTATGGTATTGGCTTTAAGTCAAGGTAAATCGTTAAGTGATATGGCAAAATATGGTGTCGCTTGTGGTACTGCTGCTACTATGAACCCTGGATCTGAACTCTGTAAAGAAAAAGATGTAGCGGCATTATATAAATGGATTTGCAAAAATTCTAAGGCAGACTCAATTATTAAAATTAATGCGTAAAACTGGTCATAAATAAAAAATTATGGAGTATTATTTTTTAACGCTTTTGAAAAATATATCATTTGATGCAGCTATTGAAAAAACCAAAGATGCTTTAAAAGATGAAGGCTTTGGCGTTTTAACTGAGATAGATATGAAGTCTACTTTTAAACAAAAACTAGATGTTGACTTTCATAACTATAAAATTTTAGGTGCTTGTAACCCTACTTTTGCTTACAAGGCAATTCAACATGAAGATAAAATAGGAACTATGCTCCCTTGCAATGTTATTGTTCAAGAGCGCACCAATGGTATAATTGAAGTGGCGGCTGTGAATCCAATAGCATCTATGCAAGCCATAAAGAACAAAGAATTAAATGCGGTGTCTCAAGAAGTAAAAAAGAAATTGGAAAAGGTTATTCATAACCTTTAATTGATATTTTTAGGTCACAGCTTCAAGTAATTTATTTTAATAAACATTGGAAAAAGTTATAGTAATGGCTGATTATGATTGTTACTAATTAAATAAATGGTTTCTTGTAACTATTGGTATGGGGTAAACTAATTACGTGATACTTAATCCAAAGTGCGTTCTATAGTTTTAACGTAATTCAACTAAAATACACTATTCCTTATCTATCTCTTTTTATGATAAGGTTTTATCTATACTAAGGAACAAGTAAAAGATGGACTAGAACCTTTTTTGAGTAAAATTCTTTATTCTAAATAATATATGAAGCAGTGAAGAAAAGAAAAACGAATACACCACCTCCCAAACTAAAATCAAAAAAATATCGAGGGTTTATTTTACAAATCCCAAACATTGGCATGGGGCTATTTATTTTCTTTTATGTGATAGCAGCATTGGAATATCCAGGTGGGTCATGGAATTTACCGAATACAAATGGATTTAGTTTTTGGAACAACTACCTCTGCGATTTATTAGACACCAATGCCATAAACGGTGAACTTAATACTGCACGATTCTTTGCGAGAATTTCATTAGCTATATTGTGTGCTAGCCTATTACTTCTCTGGAACAAACTACCTCGATTTTTTAAACAACCAAGTACAAATAAAAAAATTATGTGGTTAAGTGGTAATCTAGCTTTAGGAATAACCTTTTTTTTAACCTCTGGCACTCATGATATTACTATTAGAATTGCTGGTTTCTTTGGCGTCATTGCTTTTGTTACATGCTTTATAGAACTCTATAAAACAGAAAAATATAGCCTATTGAGTTTTGGAGTTATATGCCTTATGATTTTTTTGGCCAATTATTTAATTTACGAGACACAATTATTTATCCATAGCCTTCCCATCATTCAAAAAGTAACATTTATTTTATTTCTAATTTGGTTTTATGTTCTAAATAAAACAGTTTACAAAAAGTTAGTCTAAAAAATATAAATTCAAAAAAACTAAGTATTTGAGCTACTTAGTTTTTTGTATTTCATTTTTATTGATTTAACATACCCCCATCTACAACCTGCGTGGTACCCGTAACAAATTTACTTTCATCAGATGCCAGGAATAATGCCATTTCAGCAATTTCAGTAGATTCTACATAGCGTCCGAATGGAACAGCGGCTTCAAAATTTCTCAATACCTCTTCTGGATTTGTGGGCGACATATCTTTTTCTATTCTCCTCATCATATCATTATTAACTGGTCCAGGGTGTATGGTATTCACACGTATTTTTCTAGATGCATACTCTAAAGCCGCAACGCGCATAATACCTACAACTGCATGCTTAGAGGCTACATAAGCCCCTAAACCATTAAAGCCTTTTAATCCCGCAACTGATGATGTAATCATGACACTGCCGCCATCTTTCATATTTGGTATTACGTGTTTGCAACCTAACCAAACTCCTTTTAAATTAACAGCAATAATTTGATCAAAAATTTCATCTGGGTACTCAGAAATTGGCTTACTTGTGCCTTCTATTCCTGCATTTGCGAAAAAAACATCAATCTTACCGTATACTTCTAAGGTTTTGTCAACAAACTTTTTAGTATCGTTAACCTTTGATACATCAGCAACACAATACGCAAGGTTTTCATGATCCAATTCATTACTAGCTTTTTCTAATTGCTGTTTATCAACATCTACAAGTACTACCTTGGCTCCTTCATTTAAAAAAAGTTTTGCGGTAGCGTAACCAATTCCTCCTGCTCCTCCTGTAATTATGGCAACTTTGTTTTTTAATCTATCCATTATTCTATTTGGTATTAAGTTCTACTTTTCTAATTTCCCAACCTTTGCCATCTATATACACACCAGCCAATCCCTCTGCTAATGCTTTTGCACCAATCCAAGGCATTTTGTAGCGTTTTTGTGTCATTTCAATATGATCTCTTTCATTTAAATACTCAATTATATCACCCGAGGTATTGAATAAAACATCGAAAAATTTATATTCATAAATTTTTATTTTGAATTCGTTTTCACCTTTAAATCTTTTTAAATACATCACTCCAGTAGCATATTCACCATTAAAAGGAAATACATTTAAAAATTTTGGTTCAATTGCTATTTCTCCTTTAGTATTGATATACCCAAATACTGGAATTCCATCTTCAATATTTTGAGTAATTATACATCTACCCTTTTTAAACATTGGATATTTTACTCCTGAAATATCAGATTTTGTATTGTCCGCATCTTTATTCCAATAAACATCTGTCCTAAAATCAATTACTAAATCGCCTTTTTCATTTATAAAACCCCATTGATTACCTTTTCGGATTGCTGCTAAACCTTCGCTAAAAGGAGCTATTTCATCAATATTTTCAATTTTCTGCGAATAAACACTTATGGGAAGTGTACATACTGCAATTAGTATAATAATAAAGTGTCTCATAGTACATCATTTTTAGTTTGTACTAAGTTAAATTGTGTGGTTAATTCATAAAATGATGCAAGTCAGTAGAAAGGCGAACAACCATTTTTTTGTTCACTACTAAACTCTTAATGATTTAGATCATGGTGCGTAAATAAGATGTAAAATATCTTTATTTTTTTATAAAAACATTGCCATGAAAAATACCCTATTTATTGTCTTCTTTATTCTTCTTTCATCATGTTCTTCAACACAATTTATTGATAGTTGGAAAAATAAGGAAATCGCCAATTTTGAACCTAAAAAATTAATGGTTGTTGGTATGACAGCTAATTTAACCGCACGAAAAATTTTTGAAGAAGAGCTGCAACATGCCTTTTTGAAAAGAAATATTAGTGCTACAACAGGTAGTGAGGTTTTTAATCAAGGTTTTACTGAATCTAAAAAGAGTGAAGCGGAGATTGATACCATTGTTAGCAAATTAGCACAAGAAGGTTATGATGCCATAGCTATTACTGCAGTGATTGGTGTTGATGAAAAAACCAGTTATTATCCAGGATACTATTCCGTTAATTACCGATGGAACCGCTTTGGGCGATACTATTACCGATATCAGGATATTTATTATATGCCCAATTACTATAATGATTATAAAATATATCATATAGAAACATCTCTATATAATATAGCCCAAGACGAAACTAAATCGCTTGTTTGGGTTGGCACTTTTGATATAGCAAGTCCTCAGAATATAACAACTACAGTAAAAGATTATGTTGCTCGAATAATTAAGCAAATGGAAAAAGAAAATGTAATTCGTAAAGAATAAATTATTTTAATTGATTTAAAAAAACAGTAGACACCTAAAAATCATCTGATATTTTATCTACTTAAAACATAATATTAAACTGAATTAGGTTTTTTAAATTTTTAGGAAGCGAATCTCTAATATCCTGTAATTCACCATTGGATATGTATTTTCTCAAGAAAATAAACGTAGTCTCTACATACTGCTCCGCAACTTCATCGCTATATTCAAAATCGTTAACTGCCGCTGAGCCATCATGCTCTCGGACCAAATCAAGAAATTCTGCAACTTGTTTTACTTTAACCCGTGTTTTTTTTATACGCCAACCATTTACATAAACCGCTTTTAAAAACATTGGTAATTGAGCAACCATTTGTAAAGATTCTTCTGGTGGAATTATATCGCGTAGGGCATGCATAATAGCCACAAAAATCCTTCCGGCTTTATCAGTATCCTTACCCAAGTCTAATTCATTAGCATATTCCTTTAAAAAGGTATTGCCTTCTGTAGCATATTGACTAAAATTAAGTGCCATGAATTTATGTTTTTATGGTGAAACATAAATTTGGCAATTTCACTAGCAAATTAAAATGACCTAAGTCATTTTATGAAAGTAACCCATGGTGTATTTTAGAGCTAGGATCTTTAAAATTATTTAAAATGACAATTAATATTCAGTATCAAAATATGCCAACGAGCGAATCGTTGAACGGAATAGTTTCCCGTAATCTAGAAAAACTCGCACATAAATTTCAATTTCTAATTCGGGCGGATGTGCTCTTTAAAATGGAAAATGACCCCACAGGAAATGGCAAAATATGTGAAGTACAATTAAGTGCCCCAGGTCCTAGAATTTTTGCAAAATCTAATGAAAATAATTTTGAAAAAGCCGCAGCCGAAACACTTTCCGACTTAGATAGGCAATTGCGAAAACGCAAAGAAAAATTTAGCAAACGTAAAAAGGCAGTGTAATATGACGAATATTCTAGTTCCAATAGATTTCTCTGACTATGCCACAAACGCTTTACAAGTTGCTGCATCCATAGCCAAACAACAAAATGCCACTATTACAGTAATTCATATGCTAGGAATTTCTGATGGTGTACTCGCAAGTAATGCAATTCAAGAACAAGCAGAAGTACAATACTATTTAGCTCAAGCAAAAAAACGATTTAATGCTTATTTAGATAAACCGTACTTGAAAGATTTAAAGATTACTAAAATTATACAGAATTATAAGATTTTTAGTGAATTGAATGCCATTGCCTTAGAACAACATTCTGATTTAATTGTAATGGGATCTCATGGTGCAAGTGGTTTTAATGAACTATTTATTGGTTCAAATACGGAAAAAGTGGTTAGAACCTCAGATATTCCCGTACTCATTATTAAAAGTCCAATTCCAAATTTTAAAATAAAAAAAATACTTTTCGCTTGTAATTTTAGCGAAGAAGCTGAACTAGCTTTTAAAAATATTCAAACTTTTGCCGAGAAATTCTCCGCTAAATTAAAACTGATTTATATAAATACACCATATAATTATTTAAGTACGGATGAAACACATGTACTTATTTCAAAATTTATGCTAAAGGCTTTAGAACCTATGCAGAAAGTAGAAATATATAATGATTATAGTGTGGAAGAAGGATTAATGAATTACAGTAAAAAAGAAAAATTTGATCTCATTGCAATTGCTACACATGGAAGACAGGGGTTACAGCATTTTTTTATTGGTAGTATAAGCGAAGATTTAGCAAACCATTCCAACTTACCCATTTTAACAATAAAGATTTAATAGTAAACTTGCCTTAGCCTATTAGAATTTTCAACTATTATTTCTTGGTTTTTGGTAAGGAAAAAGTTCTGTATGACTAATGTCATAGGTTTTGTGAGCTCATAGAAATATTTTTATAACAATAGCAAAATTCAATTCTATGAGAACAGTATTAATTCCAACAGATTTTTCTACCAATGCAATGCATGCAATTAATTATGCACTGCAATTATACAAATGTGAACTTACAAACTTTTACTTTTTGCATGCCTTTGCCGATGAAGTTTATGGTCCGTTTAAAAATACTAATGGAAATTCATTTGAAGAGCAAAAGGAAACCATAAAAAAGCATTCGGAACGTTCATTAAAAGAACTTGTAGAAACAATTAGTACGCGAGAGCACAATCCAAAACACACCTACAAATCAATTGCCGTATTCGAATCTTTGGTGGATGCCGTAAATGATTTTGCTGACGAAATAAATGTTGACCTTGTAGTTATGGGTACCAAAGGCGCTACTGCAGATAAAAAAATTACTTTTGGTAGCCATACTGTTCAAGTATTTAAATATGTAAAATGTCCGGTTTTAGCTATTCCGGAAAATTATAGTTATCAACAACCAAAAAAAATACTATTCCCAACAGATTACATGCTCCCCTACAAAAGAAGAGAGCTAAAACTACTAAACACTTTAGCTGGTGAATTTAAATCTGAAATCTATTTTCTGCATATTGCAGACTTTGATGAATTAAGCAATAGACAGTTAGATAATAAACGTTTTTTACAGGAATCCTTATCAAAAGCATATTTGTTTTTTGAGAAATCACCCGTAAAAAATAAAGCTGAAGCCATTTTAGAATTTATAACAGAAAGGGATATAAATATGCTAGTTATGGTAAATTCCAGACATTCATTTTTAGAAGATATGCTATACCGTTCCACTGTTGATGAAATAGGATTGCATTTAAAACTTCCATTTTTAGTGATGCAAAATTTATCCAGATAAAATTTAAAATACTATTAAGATGCGTAAAATACTATTGCCAACCGATTTCTCCGACAATGCATGGAATGCAATTGTGTATGCCTTAGAGTTTTTTAAAAATGAAAGGTGTATTTTCTATATTCTACATACATATACACCGGCTTATTATAGACTAGATTATATGATGGGTGGGCCAAGTTTTAGCGCTATTCCAGATATTGGGATAGATATTGCCCTTGAAGGTTTAGACAAAACATTGGCCGACATAAATACGCAATACCCCAATAAAAAGCATGAATTTAAAACAGTTTCTGCATTCAATATTTTAACCGATGAAATTCAAGAATTAACAGAAAAAGAAAATATAGATCTTATTGTGATGGGTACTCAAGGAGCAACAGGTGCTAAAGAGATATTTTTGGGCACACATACTGTTCATGTTATTAGAAAATCTAAAAAACCCGTATTAGTGATTCCAAATGAGTATAAATATAAGGCGGTTAACTCCATCCTTTTTCCATCAGATTATACAAATACTATAAAGCTTAGTGAGCTTGCATTACTGATTGATATTATTAAACTTCAAGAAGCCAAATTACAAATTTTGAATGTAAAAGACACTTATGATTTAACACCAGAACAAAAGACGAATAAAGAAATAATTGATTCGCATTTTAAAAATATTGATCATTCATTTACAGAACTTAAAGGAAAACTTATGCCAGAAGCTATTCACGATTATATAAATGACAACCCTATTGGTTTGTTGGCTATGATGAATCATAAGCATACTTTTTTGGAACGCCTTATTGTAAAATCAAATGTTGATAGTATTGTGTATCATACCACAATTCCATTTTTGGTAATGCCCTTCAAAATTTTTGACAAAAACTGAAAAACATGAATTATGATGAAGCTTGTTATAACTACGGATTTCTCGGATAATGCATGGAACGGTATTTTCAATACTTTAAAAATATACGCAAATATTCCATGTCAAATTTATATAGTTCATGCCTATGAACTTAAAGAGCTAAATTTTATTGGAAAAAATAGCCAGCAACGGTTGGGAGTAATTTATGATTCATTAGCTCAAAATTCAAAAATAGAATTGGAAAAGGTTTTGGATTATTTGAATAATAACTACAACAACACAAATCATAGCTACCAGATAATTTCCTTTCGCGGAACACTAATTGAAGCTTTACAGGAAATTATACATACAAAAGATATAGATCTAATAGCCATAGGTACCCAAGGGGCTACAGGAGCAAAAGGTATTTTTATGGGTAGTAGTACGGTAAAAGTCTTAAAGCTTATAAAGAATTGCCCTGTTCTAATAATTCCATCAGAGTATAGTTTTCAAAGGTTAGTAAAAATGCTGTTCCCAACAGACTATAATCTTCCCTATGAAAAACATGAACTTCAACCCATTTCTAACCTTGTATCTATTTGGCATGCGGAAATTCATGTGCTCTATGTAACCATTGAGAATAAAATTAGTGATGCACAAAAAACAAACATTAAAATTTTAGAAGAAAGGTTTGCGGCACTAAATTATTCATATCACACTACTCCTTTTGATAAAAGTTTGAGCAATTCTATTGAAAAATATATAACTAATAACACTATAGATTTAATGGCAATGATACGTAAGCATCATACATTTTGGGAAAAACTCATAGGAGAACCTGTTATTAAAAAAACATCATTCAATTCTCCAATACCAGTGTTGATGCTTCCAGAAAGATAAATAATTGTACTCAATGCTTTAAAAAACAAACATGAAAGCAATGCATATTCTTATACCTACAGATTTTTCAACTAATGCTGAAAATGCAATGAATTATGCGGTATATCTCTTTGAAAAAATTAAATGTACTTTTCATGTATTAAATACCTATACCCTTGATACAGAAGATAGTATTAAAAAAAACGATACACCTACTCCTATAGCATTAAAAAATAATTCCGCAGCCAACATAAAAAAACTGATACTCGATAAGAAGTTAAATAACACAAATCCACTTCATACGTTTAAAGGTCTTTCTATAAACGATACCCTTGTGAATGCCATTGGGCGTATTTCCATAGATAAGGATATTGATTATTTATTTATGGGTACAAAAGGCTATTCTGGCACAAAGGGAGTTTATATGGGAAGTAACACTGTAAAAGTATTATTGCAGATTAATTTTTGTCCAATTATTGCAGTACCAGAAGGGTATTTTTATGACATTCCAGATAAAATAGCATTCGCCACAAATTTTAAATATTCCTATACAAATGCTGAATTAGTACCGCTCATAGATTTATCAAAATTATGGCACTCAAAAATTGTGGTCATTCATGTAAAAAACACAAAAAAACTTTCAGAAAAGCAAGAAAATTCCAAACAACTATTGGTTAATAAAATCCACAATTTACCACATGATTTTATAGAATTGAAAGGATATTCACAAATTTCAAAAGCAATTATGAATTATTCAAAAAATAATGCTTCTGTAGGAATGATTGCGATGATTAATAACGATCATAGTTTCTTTTACCGACTTATAAAGGAAAATATTATAAAGAATCTAACTTTTCATACCCAGGTTCCCTTTTTAGTTTTACCTTTTATTGACTAATTTTTATGTAAGGTTTTCTAGCCCTATATAAATAATCTGATGGATTAGATAAGCCAGATTTAGTAAACTCCTGTTCTGAATTAAAAATGCTTGTATAGTTTTGCATGGGAAAGCCTAATCTTAACAGTTCTCTTTTTACTTGATTAAAAGAATCTTGTGCACTGTACATAAAGCTTATCACTCCCTGCTCTACATCAATATCAATAATTTTAATATCCAATATTCGACTTAGATTACGGATAATAACTCTTTTGCAAGAAGTTGAGTCCACATTTTTCAAGGTTGCTAATACTTTCATAATACAAATGAATTTGAGCGAAAATACAGGAAGAATTCCATGTTTAATATGATATGTATCAGTTGATAATACGTAAAAGATATTTTTATTTGCATATATAATTTACCTTAGAAATGAATAATATAGTTGTTCTTGGAATTGATATTGGAGGTAGTCTTACCAAAGTAGGTCTTGTGTATAATGACGGTAGAATTCTAGACAAAACCATATTCAAAACTGAAGCAGAAAAAGATTTTAACTTTTTTATAAAAAAACTAAAAGCTGAAACTCAAGCATTGATTTCTAAGCAAATTGTAGCTATAGAAATTATAGCAATTGGCGTTGGTGCTCCTAATGCCAATCCTTATTCTGGACAGATTGAGAATCCTCCAAATCTTAAATGGGGAAAAGCTACGCCGATTGCAAAAGAAATACAAAACACCTTTAAACTTCCGGTATATATTGCCAATGATGCAAATGCTGCTGCCTTAGGAGAATTACAATACGGTATTGGTAAGGGTTTGAAGAATTTTGTGACACTAACCCTAGGCACTGGACTAGGTAGTGGAATTATTTCAGATGGAAAATTATTAATTGGCGCACATGGTGTAGCTGGTGAAATTGGACATGTAAATGTGGATCCGTATGGTAGAAAGTGCAATTGTGGACTTCAAGGTTGTTTAGAAACTTACGCTTCTGTTACTGGAATTAAAAGAACAGTGTTTGAGTTATTATCAGATATGAAAGACGATTCAGTTTTACGCAATTATAGTTTTTCTGAAATGACAGGAGAACATATATCCGAAGCCGCGCTTAAAGGTGATAAAATTGCTTTAAATGCATTTGAAATTACTGGTGAAATATTAGGCTGTAAAATGGCTGATACTGTAGCCCATTTAGATCCAGAGGCATTTATAATTTCTGGAGGATTAAGCAAAGCCGGGGATATTCTTCTTAAACCTCTTAAAGCAAATATGGAGCGCTACCTGTTTAATGCTTATAAAGGCAAGGTTAATGTACTCATTTCCAACGCAACACGGTCCGATGCTGTTTTAGGTCCAGCAGCATTGGCTTGGATGTCTATAGCGGCAGATAAACAACTAATTAACTATACCGAGAAGCTTTAATTTTTTCTAATTCTATAGTTAATTTTTCTTCCTTATCAACTTCCATGGCATATTCCGTAATAAAAAACACTTCATTTTTCATTTCGTAATATTCCGTTGTTAAGCCATTCTGTTTAGCATTTAGTATCTGATGCGCTTTTTGTAAAACAAGACTTTCCACTTGTTTATTGGCTAGATGCTTGGTTAATTTACTTTGATGTATTTGCACTTCTTTTAGTAACAATTTACAGGTATACTTAAAATCTTGCAGTCGCATTACGCACTCTCGTATTTCGTCTAAATTTTCACGTATAACAATTTCATCAAGGTAACTATCAATAATATTTTTTAATCCAATTAAACTATCATTGTAAAACTCAATTCTAGAGATCCATTCTTTAGATTCCTCATACATTCTTGCCGTTTTTGATGAATTAACTAATTGTATCTCAGGTTTTTTATGCTTATCCATTGTATAATTTTTCTTAAAAATATTCTCAATTTTCAGTACTTCAAATGATTTCTGTCATATGATATCAATAAATGATCGATTAATTTTATTAGCACCTAAGCAATTGAAAAATGAAAAATATTCTTATTCCAACCGATTTTTCTGAAAACTCCTGGAACGCCATAAAATATGGTATGGAATTATTCAAAAAAACAAAATGTATATTCCATATAATTCACATAAATCCTGTTACTTCCTATTCAGGCGGGGAAGCGGCAATGTATGTCTCACCTGAAATGTTAGAGGAAACTATTTTAAAAGAAAGCAATTTAAAACTTCAACAATTACTTGAAGATATTGAACAATTACCTTTCAATACAAAACATACGTTTTATACCGCTTCTTTTTATGGTTTTTTTACCGATCATATTATTCATGAAGTAAAAGAAAAAACAATTGATTTAATTATAATGGGCACCAAAGGTGCTTCTGGTTTAAAAGCCGTATCTATAGGTAGTAATACGGGTAATGTAATTACGAAAGTAAAATGTGCACTTTTAGCTATCCCAGAAAATGCTGTTTATCAAAGGCCAAAAGAAATTGGTTTTCCAACAGATTTTAAAATAAATTATAATTTAAAAGTTCTAGAACAAATTAAAGATCTAGCACTACTCCATAATTCCTTTATACGGTTTTTATATGTTGCATTAAATGACGAAAATCTTGATCAACAACAATCGCTGAATAAAAAAGTTTTAGAAAATTATTTTGATGCAATTGAATATAATTTTCATAAAATATCTGGAGAAAAATTAGAGACCGCTATTCGTTGTTTCTCTGAAAGTCGTGAGCTAGATATGTTGGTAATGGTAACCAAAAATTTAAATTTTATTGAACGATTTTTTATAAGACCTACTGTTGAAAAAATAAGTTACCAAACTACGATCCCACTTTTCGTTATTCACGAATTATAATTATGGCAGCGTAACATTATCGCAATAGGTGTAATGGGTAAACTGACCAATATCATGGTTTTTCTACAACGATCCACTTAGATTTACAAAAGACATAAAACAAAAAGATCATGAAACGAATTTTGCTTCCAACCGATTTTTCGGACAATTCCATTGAAGCAATTAAGTATACCTTAATGGTTTTTAAAGATATGGAGTGCACATTTTTTCTTTTGCACACCTACACCCCTCCAATATACCAAACAGCCCATATATATGGCAGTCCAGGGCAGTTAAGCTTGGGCGATGCTATACAAGAAAAATCATTAACACAGATCGAAAAATTAAAAGCACAGTTAGAAAATCAATACAATAATACCAATCATATATTTAATGTACATACCGCTTTTAATACTTTGGTAAGTGAAGTAATGGAAACTGTTGCAACCGAAAAGATAGATATGATAGTTATGGGAACAACAGGTGCAACTGGCGCAAAAGAAATTCTTTTCGGCTCCAATGCCGTTCATATAATTAAAAAATCAAATTGTCCAGTACTAGTTGTTCCGCCAAATTTTGAATATGAAGCTCCAAAAGAAATTTTATTTCCTACAGATTACGAAATTACATATCAGAAAAATCAATTTGATCCTTTATTAGCACTATTGAAATTACATAAATCCAGAATTAATGTACTACATGTTCGCACGGGCTATGACCTAAATAACGATCAAACTAACCATAAAAAACAACTTGAAAATCTCTTAGGTAATAGCTGTCTTTTTCATGAAATGAAAGAAGATGAAATTATTAATGCTATCAATACATTTCAATTAAATACCAGAATTAATCTTTTGGTTATGGTACAAAACAAACATACTTTTTTTGAACGCATATTTATAGCGCCGGTTATTAAAAAAATTGGTTTACATATAACTGTACCTTTTATGGTAATACCACAATTACAAAAAAAATGAAAATGAAAAATATTCTTGTAACTACAGATTTTTCCAATGATGCCTATTGTGCCTTATTCTATATTTCAAAATTATTGGCTTCAAAAGAATGTACATTTTTTATTCTAAATGTTTATGATGAATTAACGCCATTAGAAAGTAAAAAAAACAACCTTTTTGGAGGCAAAAAGTTATTAAAACAAATAGAGCAAGAATCTAATGAAAAACTAACTCAAGTATTTCATAAGATAGTTTTAGATACTGATAATCCAAATCATGAATATCATACGTTTTCAAGAAAAGGAGCATTATCCAAAGTAGTTGCTAAAATAGTGAAGGAAAATGTAGTGGACCTTGTTGTAATGGGCAACAAAGGAAAAACTGGAGCCAAAGAAATATTCATGGGCAGTAATACCTTTCAAGTAGCCAATGAAATTAGCCTATGCCCATTATTAGCTGTTCCAAAACAGTTAGACTATAAAGTTCCTAATGATATTGCCTTTATAACCGATTATAAAAAAGGATGCGCAAAAGAAACTCTTGAACCTTTATTACATATTGCAGCACTTCATAATTCTACCATTAGCGTAATGCATATTAATGAAGAAGAAACACTTGATGCTGAGCAAGAGTTAAAACGCAAACTTTTAGAAAACTGTTTAAAAGATTTTAAATATAGTTTCCATAACACACAAAATTCTGCTAATAAAACACTTGTTATTGATTCTTTTTTAGCCAGAAAAAATATTGACATGTTTTCAATGGTTCAACAAAAACATAGTTTTTTAGAAAAGTTTATGCGCGAACCTGTTATAAAAGATTTGAGTCTTTATGCAGATATCCCACTTTTAATTTTACCCAATAGGCACTGATATTTATCATATTTAAAAAGCAATTCATCATTTATATTTATAGAAATTAAATAAAAAAAGGGCAATGGTCAAAAGAATATTAATACCTACTGATTTTTCAAAAAATGCATTAAATGCGGCCAGATATGCCATAGATCTTTATTCAAAATTAAACTGCGATTTCTATTTTTTGAATGTTTTTCAATTAGATAAGTACACAAAAAACACCCTAATACTACCAGAACCAGGTTCTACTGCATATGATAGTGCCGAAAAGAATTCAAAAGAGGAGTTTGTAAAGCTATTAGATATGTTATCGTTGCATCAATACAACCCTAAACATACCTACCATACCATTTCATCATTCAGCTTTTTAATTGAAACTATGGTAGCGCTTATTGATAAAAATGATATTGATTTTGTAGTAATGGGAACTAAAGGAGCTACTGGTGCTAAAGGCGTAATTTTTGGCAGCAATACCGTAAACGCCATGGAAAAAATAAGAATGTGTCCTGTATTAGCAGTACCTGAAAATATTAGTTTTTCTACTTTAACCGAAATAGTTTTTCCAACAAATTATAAAAACGTATTTAAACGCAAAGAAATGAGCTATCTCATTGAAATTGCTAAAATGCAGGAAGCATCTATTGAAGTTTTACATATTACTAAAGAAAAAAAACTCAGCTCCACTCAAGAAGAAAATAAGCAACTTTTAGATGAAATTTTAGATACTACTAATCATAGTTTCCATCACCTATCTGAAACCGATATTTCTGAAGGCATTACAGCATTTGTTGAGAGCCGAGGTAGTAGCATGATTGCATTTATTAATCGTAAACATTTTTTCTTTGGAAGCGTGTTTTCTAATCCGTTAGTCAAAGAAATAGGGTACAAAGCCAGCACACCAATTTTAGCATTACACTAATTTAAATTTTAGAATTATGAAAAATATAGGAATTTGGATGGACAAAGAAAAGGCGCATATAGTAACGCTAAGTGAATCTGGAGAACAGATGGATACTGTTTTTTCAGAAATAGAATTTTTTAATCGTACTGGAGCAGGTGGGTCTAGAGTAAAATGGGGAGGAACACAAGATGTAACTCACGAGAAAACCTATACCGAACGCGAAAAACATCAATTTAAATCATACTTCAACAACATTATAAACACTATTAAAAGTGCAGATGCCATTGCTGTGTTTGGCCCAGCAGATACTAATGAAAAATTTAGCAAGGAACTAAAGGAAAATCATAAACATCTCGCCAGCAAAATAAAAGCTATTTCTAAAGCAGATAGCATGACAGATAATCAAATAAAAGCACTAGTAAGAGATTTTTTTCAGAAAAAAGAATAAGTACTGATTATGAAATTTAGGAAACTAAATCGCAGCTAATTGGCTAAAGCATTATCAAAATACTATTAGTTAGGTTCCAATTTTTCCAAAAAAGAGAACTTAGGCTACTACTTTACTATTTTATACCACCTATCGCTGCAAAACAACACTAGTAAAATGACAAAAGAGGATACGACTATAGCACAAAAGAAAAAGTTCGAGGAATTGCACTGGCATATTCAACAATGGAAATCTAATTTTCAATTTATGGATGATGAAATTCTTTTCATAAATCGTTTACTAGATTCTAATGCTTTTCGTCCAAATACACCTAATCTTTTCGAGCGCATCCAAGACTTCAAAAACCGTATTAATAAAATATCTGAAACTAACCAAGATGTTCAAAGTAGCATTACTCTTCATGAAAACCATCTTGGAGGAATCTTAGAATGTTCGGATGTTGATTGCGATTTAAGCTATTACCAAAAACAAGATAAACTACAAACTAAGATAGACTCTTGTCTGAGTAATTTCCGTGAGTTAAAATCTGAAATTTTTAATTATACAGGAGGCATTTTAAACTAACGCCAATTATAAAAAATACATATTCCTTTTTTTTCTATACCTAACTGATATTGGTCATTTTTAATAATGATTGCTTTTCATAATTTCAAAAATATTATGAAGAAATAAAGTTATGGAAAATGGTATCTCAAAATACAGCTATGTAGAGTGGTTTAGTTCCGATGAAATTTATGAGAATATTACATTATGGCAATCTGAACTTAACTTTATTAAAAATGAGCAGCTTTTTCTAAACGAATTGGTTCAACTATACGTACCTCAACTTTCAGAGAAATTAATAGTAGAAAAAAGCGAGAATGTAATTGCGCTTTTAAAAATGGCGGATAAGGAACTAGATGAATTATATAAAATGGTGCAAACTCATAAAAATCAACTAGAAATAATGATGGACCATATTAATCAGTTTAAAATGGAAAAAGCCTACTTGCAGAAACATAAAGAACTGATTATGGCTATGAAATCTTATTCAGAAAATTATAGAACCATAAAAAGTGAAATATTTAAAATTATCGCTACGGTTATGAAAAAGAACAAAGGGCTAATCAACAATTAAAAAAATAAAATTATGAAAAAGCTTCTCTGTATCACCATACTTATTTTATCCGGATGCTCTCCTGTAAGTTTAGTTGAAAATTGGAAAAATCCAGATATTATACTTTTTGATGCTCATAAAGTTTTGATTGTTGGTATGGCTCCAAATGAAAAAGCTCGAGAAAAATTTGAGACCAAACTATCAAAAGAATTTAACAAAAGAAATATAGAGTCAATGCGTAGTTTAGATGTGTTTGATGTTTCTTTTACCAATTCGCCAAAAACAGAAAAAGAGCTAGACAATTTTGAACAAACCCTTTTAGATAAAGATTTTGACGCCATATTATTTACCAAAATAGTGGGTTCTGAAGATAAAGAAAGTTTTTTTAAGACCATTAATAGTTGGGAAAATCACGGTGTAAGATTTAATGAGGATTATATTAAACACCAAGGCATTTATTACGAGGATAATTACTATGATAAATTTACAGTATACCATGCTGAGACTACCCTTTATTGTATCTGTGAAGGCAAAGAAAGATCAATGATATGGAGAGGAAGTATAGATATTACAGATCCGAAGGACATTGAAAAAACAATTGATGATTACATAAAACTAGTTGTAATAGCTTTAGAAGATCAAGATTTAATATTTCGAAAAAAAAATGAAAATGAAATTACTGGTTTATAGTGCAAAAGAATTTGAAATACCGTTTTTAAATAGGGCTAATAAAAACAAAATTGAAATTTCCTATACTACAAATGCATTGGATTCTGTGACAGCTATCCAAGCTGTAGGCTATAAGGCTGTTGCTATATTTTCTGGCGATGATGCATCTTCTATAGTTTTAGAAAAATTATGGGATCTTGGTGTGCGTTATATTACCATACGATCAGCCGGTTATAACAACATTAATCTTAAAGTTGCCAGAAAGTTAGGTTTTAAAGTGGCTAATGCTCCTAATTACTCTCCAAATGCAATTGCAGAACATGCAATTGCATTGTTGCTAGCTTTTAACAGAAAATTGATTTTGGCCAGTGAACAAGTCCATAAATATAATTTTTTACAAAGTAATTTAATGGGCTTTAATTTAGAAGGTAAAACAATTGGTATTATTGGTACCGGGCGAATTGGAAGTATAATGGTAAAGATTATGGCTGGCTTTGGTTGTAAAATTCTATTGAATGATCTTCATCCAAATTATAATCTTGCCAAACAATATAATGCAAATTATGTGTCGTTAGAAGATATTTATAGTAATGCCGACATAATAAGCTTACATATTCCATTGAATAGTGAAAATTATCATTTAATTGATAAAGAGGCTTTAACACAAATGAAACCATATGTAATTATAATCAATACCTCAAGAGGAGCTTTGGTAAATACTAAAACTTTAATAAAGGTTTTAGAAGAAAACAAAATAGGCGGTTATTGTACAGATGTATATGAAAAAGAAAAAGGTGTTTTTTTTAACGATAATTCTATAAATGGTATCAAAGATGAATTGTTGAAAAAATTACTTTCATTCTCAAATGTATTACTTACACCACACCAAGCGTTTGTAACAAATGAAGCAGTGCAAAATATCGCAGAAATTACAATCGATAATTTAGAACATTGGAAAAATAATAGTCCTTGCAAAAACGAGTTAGGCCTTGAAATATCCGTTTTATAAAACAGGGCTGAATACTTTTCCAAATCCTTGTTTTAGCTTATCACTCCAAGGTCTTTGTAAGTATTCTTGATAAGAAAGCATTTTACATATTTGAGCATCTTTCAGAAAATCTTCCTTAAGAAGTCTGGCAAACTCTTGGTCATATACTATGGCATTAACTTCATAATTTTGTTCAAAACTACGGTCATCTAAATTTGCAGTACCTATTGTAGAAATACTGTCATCGCTTACAATAATTTTACTGTGTAAAAACCCATGAGGAAATAAATAAATTTTTACTCCTGATTTTAACAAAGCCTCGAAGTAAGAACGAACGCACCAGCCAACAATTTTACTATCAGCTTTTTCGGAAACCATTAAACGAACATCCAAACCACAAAGTGCTGCAGTTTGCAATGCTTGCATTATTGCCTGACCTGGAATAACATAGGGATTTGTTATATAAAGATATTTCTTTGCTTTATTAATCATGGTAAAGTAAGCTTGTTCCAAAGATGGAAAATCATCATCAGGGCCTCCTGAAACAATTTGTACAAGTTTTCTTGTAGTCTCAGAATTAGTTTTTAATGTTACAACTTGGGGTAAAATGGTATCTTGACTAACCAGATACCAATCCATTGCAAAAACATAATCTAAATGCGAAGCAGCAGGACCAGTAATTTTAAGATGCATATCATGCCATTTCCCCAAAGTATCATCTCCTTTCAAATACTTGTCCGATATATTAATACCTCCGGTAAAAGCAATGGCACTGTCTATAACAATTATTTTTCGATGATTTCGATAATTTAATGATGATAAAAAACGACCAAATTTAAAAGGAAGAAATGGATAGACCTCCACTCCTATTTTGGTAAGCTTCTTTATATAAGATTTACTTAATGAAAAACTACCAACCCCATCATAAATCATTCTAATTTCTACACCCTGACTTATTTTCACTTCAAATAATTGTAATAGTTTATCCGCCAGTTCTCCTTCTTCAAAAATGTAATACTGCAAGTGTATTTTATGTTGTGCTTGCTCCAAAGCACAAAAAATTGCTTCAAAGGTTGATTTCCCGTCTTTTAAAAGTTGAAGTACATTTTCTGAAGTAGGTGGAAAATGTGAATTTTTGTATACAAGCGTCATTAATTTGCTGTATTTTCCGCTCATAGACGCCATATGATCTGTAGAGGGTCTTGGTAGATTTAAAAAATTTTTCTTCTTTAAATGTAGTAGTTTATTCTTTCTTCGGTTTCGTCCTAATAACAGATATAATAAAATACCACCAATAGGAATGGTGAAAATTGCTAAAAGCCAAGCTAAAGTTTTAGAAGGTTTGGCACCATGCAATAAAATACTAATTACTATAAATAAGGCAATTATAAAATAGAATACTAAAATTAATATTATCCACATATGTGACTGGTGTGTTAATGTAACTCTTTAAAATGATGTATTGCAATATCAATTTAACGTTTACTGCTCGTATTTTCTGAATAAATAAAAACCACTAATACTTTTTCAACTTCTAAAGTACATGCTCAATTGTCCAATGCCTATGATATTTGTCAGCATTAAATAACATACGCATGTTTTGGTATTTAAGCATTCCAAGAAAAATTTAAGCCTAAAAATTTAATCTAAATATTTTTCAATATCATTAATACCTAATGTTTTATTGCTTTTCAATTGCGGAAATAAGCGTACCTATAAATAATTTTAATTAAACATGCATCCATGATCTAAGTCATTTAAAAATGTTTGCTGATCCCTTTAATTTGTTATAGAAACCTAGTATATGGAACTCAAGAATATCATAAAATCATTTATACTATTAGTGGTATATATTCTTTTATTGGCAATGGTGAGTTGTGGCCCTGTTATAATATCATCTAGACCAAGCCATCCACCTCCAGCATGGTTTTACCCTAATAGGCTAGAGATAGTGCGTTATGTATATTTTCCAGATTATAGTTTTTATTATGACTTGTCTACTCGTTCCTATGTATACATAGAGGGTGGAGTATGGATTCGGAAAAGTTCGCCTCCACCACAGTATCGGAATATAGATTTACGACGATCACGCTATAATCGTATACGTAATTATTCCGATGATAATATTAGTAAGTATCATAACGAATATAGTAGTAGAGGAAGAACCAACAGAAACAATAAATAGAAAAAATAACTTGATCTTTTAGTGTAGGTACCGAACACTTTAATTATCCCAATAAAAAGTTCATAAGGGTTGTTTACAAGGCTGAAGACATAAGAACAAAGCAACCAATTTCTATTTAGAATAAAAAAAACAGGAAGTTTGCACTCCCTGTTTTCCATAAAACAATAAATCTCGTTCTTTCCTTTTATTATCTTTTAATTCATCTTTCTACAAAAATGTTTTAATTGATTTAATTGGAGTCCAACAGTATTCATCGTTTTATTATGATACCTATTTCCTTACGAAAACATGTACCAATATTTTGAAATTTTAAAAGAAATCGGAACACCAAAATGTTCCGATTTCCTAGAAGAAATTCTTTCCACCATTTTTCCGCTTACACTGACCCTTACTCAAACTTATTGCTAAATTTTTTCAGAATTCAAATGGTCTAATCCGGCATCTTTAACCTCTTCTTTATCTTCAATAAATCACTACTATAAATAGTAATTGTAGTTATAATTTCAATGAACAATGTTATATCATTATTTATACAGCTAAAATAACACCACCTTCATAGTTTTAAAATGACTTAGATCAGTTTAACCCCTATTTTAATGTAATATTTCTTTTACTTACAAAGATTATTCCTTCAAATAGATAATATTTCGTAAATTGAGTATCTCATTTTTCATAATCAACCTTTAATTTACCATTATCATGATTAGAATTTTAATCATAGAAGATGATAAAAGTATAAGAGAAAATACCGCAGAGCTCTTAGAACTAGAAGGTTATACTGCATTAACAGCAACAAACGGTTATACAGGTTTAGAAAAAATTAAACTACAATTACCAGATTTAATCATATGTGATCTACGTATGCCAGAGATGGATGGTTTTACCTTATTAAGACAATTGGGAGAAGATTCAAGGTATAAAAGAATTCCTTTTATTTTCTTTAGCGCAAAATCTGAAAAATTAGAAATTCAAAATGGTTTAGATGCTGGAGCTGATGATTACCTTATCAAACCTTTTGAATTTGAGGATCTTTTAAAATCAATCGAAAAGTGTTTAGTGAAAATCAAATAATTACTAATGCCCTAAACTATTTAATTATTTATTCACTATAGTAGTATTCCAAAGCCTTACAACAATATACACATAACAGCACTAATTGATGGTTTGAATGCTCTTTTGAGCTTAACATTAATTCATTAAACATAATTTTGAGCACCCCTTTAGCTATAGACTTTCTTATTTTATATTGGTATATTTTATCTGCAATTATTTTACTACTTTAGTTCACTAACTTCTGAACTCACGCTACACTAATCGATTAGCAATTAAAATAAGAAATTACCAAATAAACTAAACCAGATTATTTTATGTTAAGAACAAAACACTTCCTACTCCTTCTCTTTTTTTGTGTTTCATTATTCAGCGCTTTTGGGCAATCGATTACAAAAAATAGAG
>TARA_R110000868_G_scaffold131418_2_pt1 | contig 48626 bp, 46 predicted proteins | sample TARA_R110000868 | Tara Oceans TARA_R110000868 (sample SAMEA4397489) | marine metagenome | biome: Polar Biome; feature: [SRF] surface water layer (ENVO:00010504); material: water (ENVO:00002006), including particulate matter (ENVO:01000060) such as... | depth 5 m | reverse complement strand
TTGCGGTATTCAACTATTTTTTTCATAAATAAGGTAACTACTTGTTTTTTAATATGAAATTATATTTTTTAATTTCAAAAACAACAATTTTTTGCAAAGGTACACTTTTTTTTAAGTTTTTACTTTGTCACCAAAAAAAAATCACTATTTGTGTTTTATTTATTTAATTTAAAATAAGAAATACAAGAATTATTGCTCTGGTTTGTAATTTGCTTTGTCAAAGTTTTTTGACTTTTTAGGATATTTATTATAACTAATATCACTTGGGTTTTCAATGATTGATTTTATTGTAATCATATCACCAATAGCGTGTTTCGCTTGTACCATTTTATAATCTAAAAGATAGATGCCACAAAAAAAATTGTTGTTTTCATCTTTTTCAATTATTCCAGTATATACCCCTTTTTGCAACATTTTTTCTTCGGAACCTTTAGTCATAATGTGATTTTTATAATATTCTAAGTTGCAAAGTTAATGATTTATTTAATGGTTTTTCTCTTCTTTACTTTCTGATTATATTTGCACATGGAAAAAAATTTTCGTCCAAGCCCAAATTCTTTTAAAAATACTTTTTGTGTTTTTAATGAAGAATCATTAGAAAAAATTAAAGGTCTTAAAATCCAATTTCAAAGTAAAGCGGGAAGTAGTTACTATTATACTAACTTAGGTATGTATAGGGTTTCTAATCATTGGGGAAGATTAGCTAATAGTAAATGGCGTTTAATTCCCTTAGAGGCTGAAACTGCATCAAAATATAAATTAGGATTTGCTACTTGGGAAAGTTTTTACCCAGATAATGATACTGATAAACTCTATTATGTAGAGGCTGATTATACAACAAACACGGTAAACTATCAGCATAGAAACAATCCAAATTACGATAATAAAGCTGTATTAAGAACCAGTTTTGATACGACCAAAAAAATCAAACAAATTAGGAATTTATTTAATTTGACTTCTTGGGCAAAATATTATGAATATGATGATTTAAATGTTTTAAGAAAAAGCATTATTGATCAATTGATATATACCAATAAAACTTTAGAAGAAATTAAATCTTTAATTTAATTTCTTCTAATCTGATGAAGCTATTAGTTTTAAATCATTTAGGCTGATTGGTTTTGACATATAACCTTGGATATCACTATTGTTCTTAGCTTTTAATTTATCTTCAACAGCAATGGATGAACTTGAAATGTAAATCAATATTTTAGATTTAAGTTGTGATTTTAAAACCGCCATTTCAGTCATAAAACCCCATCCGTCCATAACGGGCATTTCAATGTCAAGAAGAATAATTTCGGGTAGGTCATCATTGCTTTCTATTGCTTTTTTTAAAGCATCTATAGCTTCTTTTCCATTTGAAAAAGTAACAGTTGAAGAGAAAATTTCTGATTTAAGGATAATTTTTTTCATGATGGTTTTATAGATTATATCATCATCAATTACCCAAATTTTTCTTGTTTTCATGCTATGTAAATTTTAAAAGTAGTTCCTATACCAGGCTTGCTTTCTATTGTGATACTTCCTCCCATGGCTTCAATTTGATTTTTGGTGATAAATAATCCAATACCTTTAGAATTAGGATTGTCACTAAATGTTTTATACATACCAAAAATTTTGTTTCCATTTCTCTCTAAATCGATTCCAATTCCATTGTCCGAAATTTCAATTACTTTAAGATTATTTTCTTTTAGAAAATTTATTAAAATTTGTGGTTCTCGATCCTTGTGACTGTACCTGATGGCATTTGATATGATATTAAAAAGAATACTTTCTAGATAAGCTGGGTTATAATTAATTTCAATATCATCACTAATGTTAGAAATAATATGAGCTCCTTTTACTTTGATTTGTTCTGCAAGAATATTGAGCGTATTGTCGATGTACTTTTTTAAATTTATTTTTTCAGAAACTAAACCAATATTAGTTTGGATATTTACAACTTCATTTAGGTTAAATAAAGTCTCATTAAGTGAATTAGATACTGTTTTTAATAATTGAACCATCTGTTCTCTCTCTTCATCAGATTCGGCAGTTTCAATAAGTCCTGTCAGCGATGTAATATTACTGGTGTGTGATCTTAAATTATGAGAAACAATATAAGAGAAATTTAATAATCTTTTATTTTGTTCAGAAACTAAATTAAAGGAATTATTCAAGTCATTCTGAATTTCTTTAGTCTTGGTGATATCAATCATGATTCCCCTTAAACTTACTGCTTTATTATTTTTGGAAATCACATTTACGATATCTCTTAACCAAATGATATTCCCGTTTTTAGCAATCATTCGATATTCAAAATCATGGTCTAAAATTTCATTAGTTTGTTCCGAACAATATTTTAATACTTCTTGTTTGTCTTCAGTATAAATATGTTCAGCCCAAAAAGTTGGACTTGATAGCCATTCTTCTGTGGTATATCCTAAAATATTTTCTACCTTTTTACTAATAAATGTGAACTCAAATGTTTGTGCATCACATTCCCAAACGATTCCATCAATAGTATTGATTAAAGATTCTATTCGTATTTGAGAATTGAGGATTATTTTTTCCTGTTTTTTTCGTTTTGTGATATCTTCAGTTGAAACAATGACTCTTTCTAAAGTATTTTCATACCCCTTCATTACGCTAAAAACAAAATGGATATCTCTTATTTCTCCTTTTGGGGTTTTTATTTTAGCATCCATCTTTAAATTATGTTCTCTTCTACAAATTGCTATAATATGCTTAGTAAATGAGGGGATTGTTTCATCACTAAAAACAACGTCTAAATTGTTTAAAAGTTCTAATTTAGTTTTGGGCGCATATTGATCTAAACATTGATTATTTACGTCAATAATATTAATTAAAGAAAAGCATTTTTGAAGTACTTCAGGATGTTTGTTTATGTAAGAAGCAATATTCTCTTTAGTTTCATCAACAAGGTTTAATTCTTTAAGGTAGTTCAATACTTTGGAATAATCTTGTTCCCACAATGGAAGTGGAGAATCATCAAAAAGACTTTTAAATCGGATTTGACTTTGTTTAATAAGTGCTTCAGCTACTTTTTTTTGTGTAATATCTTCAATAATTGCAATGGTACTAGTGGGTTTTTCGTTTTTTCCCCAAAGTGGAGTTACCGATAAATTGACCCAAATATCTTCTCCGTTTTTTGTGATACACTTTTTTTCCGTGGTGTAATCACGGATGGTCCCTTCATTAATTTTCTTTATTGTTAAAACATCTTTTTTTAAATCATCGGGATGGGTAATGGATTGATAATTCTTTTCTTTCATCTCTTTTTGGGTGTATCCCAAAAGTTTACAAAATTGATTGTTTATCTCTAAAAACTTACCGGTTTTGGGGTCAATATTGGCTATCCCAATTGCTGCTTGATCAAAAATAGTCTTGAATTTAATTTCGCTATTTATTAAATTAGTTGCTTGTTGTTCAACTAAAACCTGTAATTCTGCTGGTTTTTTTAAAAACAAAGTAGTTAAAAACCCAAATATTAATGCTAAAATTACACTTAAAATGGTAGAAACAATCAAAGAGGTTTTTAAACTCGTTGTTTTTGTGTCAATTAAATATAATTTCCATCCTCCATCAGGAATTGTAATGGTTACAAAATTACTTTCTGGGAATTTTATTTTTTGAGGTAAAAAATAAATGTCTTTTTGTGTAATAGGATCTTTCTTTGAGATTTGAAAATGATATTTAGTTTTGTCTATTGCATTTATTCCAGAAGTTTTTAACAGTTTGTCTAATTTAATGATGACAGCCGAAAAACCCCAAAATTTATTTTTCAAGTATACTGGAAGTCTACCTACTATTCCTTGACCACCTTGCTTTAACTCAAGTGGTCCTGCAAAGTACATTTTTTGATTCAAGATGGATTTTAAGGCCTCTTTTTTAAGATATTTGGATTTAAAAATATTTAATCCTATTGCAGCTTCGTTACCTTGCATGGGGTATATGAACCGGATAATTCCATTAGGAACTAATTGTACGGCTTCGATATTATTATTGGATTCTATTAAACGTTTCCCAATAGAATTAAAATTCTCTGGAATTCCATCATCATTAATAGTAAGGGCTAGTGTGAGTGTAGTGGTATAACAATTTTTTAGAGATTGTTCTATGTTTTGACCTAATACTTTAAGAGTATTATCCATCTCATCTTTTTTATTTTGTTTTTCTATATGATATTGCTGTAAAGAAATATAGGAAAACACAATACTGAGGCTTATAAATACTATGAAACCTGTAGATTTGGGTTTATTTAAAAACCAGTTAATCAATTTCGACCAATTTATTTCAGATTTCATTTATTCTTTTTCAAGGTCTTAGATAAACCATTATATTTAAAGGCTAAATGTAATTATTATGTTTTTAATTAACAAGTAAATAGTTGTAACCAACTTAAAATTCAATCTTAAAATTAAATTAATTAAAATCTATGATTTGGTTGAATATAAGGAACTCAACAGATTTTTTTTAATAAAGGAAGATCAAATTAAGATCATAAGAATGCATTAATGCGATTATAAATTAAATTCACGAACTTTGCAGGAGTTAAATTCACTAATTTTCCTTTTTATATATTGATTTATATATCAGTAAGGTTATTAATGAAAAATTTAGTGCTAAGTAAAAATAGAGTCTATTTAAAATTAGACTTAAATATAAAAAAAATGAGCAGGAATAACGAAAGAAATATTAAAAAGCATAACGACAAGTTGCATAAAGCGCAGGATAAAGTAAAACAAGCAGAAATAACGCGTAAAGAGAAGCTAAAACAAATAGTTAAAATGTTTAACGAAGCTAATGCTACTGATAAAAAATAGAACTTATGGAAAACGATAAATTTGAGTTGTTAAAAAATAATGTTCAGGAAATTATTGATTTTATTGCTAGTAACAACGCAATTGAGGCTAATAATAAATTGGTAGATGTAAGTGAAGAGCTAGATGAATTATTAGACCATTCTGAAGAGGATGAAGATTTAAGAGAAATCAGTAGGTATCAAGTTTTATTGAATAAACTACATGAAAAAATCTTGGCTCTTGATGGTCAAGTTTAAGTGGTAAGTTTGAGATATTAAAGATGAAATTAAAATGCTATTGTGGTTCAACGAACTCATTTGAGGACTGTTGTGCGCCTTATATAAAAAATAATAAAACAGCAGAAACGGCGGTTGTTTTGATGCGTTCTCGTTATGCTGCTTATGTAACACAGCAGGCCGATTATTTAGTTAATACAACTCATAGTTCCACTCGAAAACTTCATTCTAAAAGTGCTATTCTTGATTGGTCTCAAAGTAATCAATGGATAAAGTTGGAGGTTTTAAATGCAACATCTACTACGGTTGAATTTAAAGCTTATTACGTAGACAGCGATCAGCAAATGCAAATTCACCATGAGTATTCTACATTTAAAGAAGAAAATGGAAAATGGTTTTATGTAGACGGTTCCTTTTACTAATTGTGATTCCTTACCCTTTGCTAATGCGATAGCTGCGTGAGTGATGGCAGTGGAAATCCCACGCTTTTTTGCGTGGATTGAGAACGTACAGCACGACCCTTGCGGTCACGCCCAAATTTTTTTACTTATTTTTTTATTTCGCCAGTTGACCCAGTAGTTTGTGGTGTTAATTCATAAATAGCATTTGGCTTTAAATTGGGTTCACTTCTATGAGAAACATATAAAATAGCCATATCGGTTTTTTGAGATAAAAGCGTAATTAATTGGGTAACTAAAGTGGCGTTTTCATCATCTAAACCTTCTAGGGGTTCGTCTAGAATCAACAAAGGCGGGTGTTTGAGTACTGCTCTAACAATCAAAGCGAGTCGTTGCTGACCGATGGAAAGTTGATTGAAGATGCTGTTTTTTAAATGATTCATATTGATTAATTCCAACCACTGAGTTACTAATTTTTTTTGTAGATTGTTAGGTTGTGAGTACAAACCGATGGAGTCAAAAAAACCAGACAAAATCATTTGTTCAAGAGTGTCTCTTTTTAGAAACAAATCGAGCATAGCAGTCGAAAAATAACCAATATTCTTTTTAATATCCCAAATGCTTTCTCCGCTGCCTTTCTTTTTTCCAAAAAGGGAAACGTCTTGGCCATAACCTTTAGCATTTTCTCCAGTAATTAATGATAGTAGGGTACTTTTTCCGGAACCATTTGGACCTAATAAATGCCAAAATTCACCTTTTTTAATAGTCCAGTTTATGGCTTTTAAAATGGGTTTTTCGAAGTAACTCACATTGACTCCATTCATTTGAATTAATACGGTATCTTGATATAAAATGGGGTCAAATGCATTTGGAATTGTTTTGAAATAGGTGGTAGTGGTTTCTTCAACTGGATTTAAATCTTCTAAGACAAACGAATTGTTTCGAATATGTGCTTTGTTAAGGATAAAATTCTGTAGGTCGGTATTGCGATTTACAATTTGAATCAATTGTACTTTTTTGGCCAGTTCTTCTAAAGCAATTGTAATTGATTTTCTTGAGTTAATATCCAAATGATCCAATGGATTATCGAGAATTATATAATCAGGTTCTTGCTTGATACAATAATTTAAAAACACTTTTTTTCGTTCTCCCGATGAAAAGCTACTTAATTTTCGTGTTGTTTCAGTTGCCGCTTCAATGGAATCGTATTGGTATTCTTTTTTGATGAAATTAGCGATAGCAATATCTGAAAAAAGCATGCCGCTTTTGGTATTGAAATGACTTAGTTTCCCAATGGATGTACCATTAAGAATGGTTTCTATAAACGCTTTTTTATCTACTTGATTGGACAAAAGTAGATCCCAATGTTCGTGTTGTTGCATTTTTAATTTTTAAAAATATAAAATTAAACTTATTTCATACAATAGGATGCAATTAAAATGAATTGTTGTAAAAAAATCCATTTTAACTAAAAATTAATAATCGTTTGTCAAGGCTTTATTTTAAAATGATGTAATTTTAAAGGCTATGGAAAACGATAATAAAAAAGGTTTTTATTTCAAGCAATATGAGGCGCCAAATCAATCTCCGTTTGATAAACTCTTTGGGATTTTCAAGGAATTAATCACTCATACTTCGGGAGATTTCGATGAAGCGATCGATTGGTTGCGGGAATTGGACAAGGAATATAAACTCACCGATGAACACTATACTATTGATGATTTTATCGAAGATTTAAAGAAAAAGGGCTACATCAAAGATGAACTTAAAGAAGATGGAACTTCAGGATTGGGAATTACTGCTAAGACAGAACGTGCCATTAGACAACAAGCATTAGACCAAATTTTCGGTAATTTAAAACGTTCTGGAAGCGGAAATCATAAAACGAAGCACTCTGGAAACGGGGATGAACACACTGGGGAGTTTAGGGAATTTCATTTTGGTGATGGATTAGAACGCATTTCATTGACGGAGAGTTTGCGTAATGCGCAAATCAATAATGGTGTAGCTGATTTCATGCTCACAGAGAATGATTTGGTTGTCGAAGAAACCCAATATAAATCCCAAATGAGTACGGTGTTGATGATTGATATCAGTCACAGTATGATATTATATGGAGAAGATCGAATCACACCAGCCAAAAAAGTAGCGATGGCATTAGCTGAATTAATTACCACACGCTATCCGAAAGATACTTTGGATATTTTGGTTTTTGGAAATGATGCCTGGACAATTGCCATTAAGGATTTACCCTATTTAAAAGTGGGCCCATTTCACACTAATACTGTTGCTGGATTGCAATTAGCAATGGATTTACTGCGTAGAAAACGGAATACCAATAAGCAAATTTTCATGATTACGGATGGAAAACCGAGTTGTGTGCGAGAGCGAGACGGTTCGTATTACATGAACAGTAATGGACTTGATGAGTATATTGTAGATAAATGTTACAGTCAAGCACAGCAAGCTCGAAAATTGCATATTCCCATAACTACATTTATGATTGCAAATGATCCTTATTTACAAAAATTTGTCAATAAGTTCACCGAAGCCAATCAAGGAAAAGCATTTTATACGGGCTTAAAAGGCTTGGGCGAAATGATATTTGAAGATTATGAGACCAATAGAAAGAAAAGAGTAAAGTAAGTTACAAAGTAGCAGCATTGTTTCAAAGTTAAAATAATAAATAAGTTGAATTTTTAAATTATTCAATTTTTAAATACCAAAGATGAAAATAGAAAGTATACATACATTAGGAGAATTAAAAGCAGCGGGATATAAAAGTATCTCTATCAAAGAGGAATTGCGTACTAATTTAAGAGAAAAAATTAAATCAGGAAAATCGGCATTTGAAGGGGTTCATGGTTTTGAGAACACCGTAATTCCAGAACTGGAACGCGCTATATTGTCTCGCCATAACATCAATTTGTTAGGACTTCGTGGTCAAGCCAAAACTAGGTTGGCACGTAAAATGGTTGATTTATTAGACGAATATATTCCGTTTGTGACGGGTTCAGAGATTAATGATGATCCATTGAATCCTATTTCTCGTTTTGCCAAAGATATCATTGAAATCAAAGGCGATGATACTCCAGTTTCATGGTTGCATAGAAGTGATCGTTTTTCAGAAAAGTTAGCAACGCCAGATGTAACCGTAGCGGATTTGATAGGAGATGTTGATCCAATAAAAGCAGCTAATTTGAAACTTTCTTATGCTGATGATCGCGTGATTCATTTTGGGATGATTCCTCGTGCCAATCGTTGCATTTTTGTTATCAATGAATTACCCGATTTACAAGCCCGTATTCAAGTAGCTTTGTTTAATATTTTACAAGAAGGTGACATTCAAATTAGAGGCTTTAAATTGCGTATGCCACTCGATATGCAGTTTGTATTTACCGCAAATCCTGAAGATTATACCAATCGAGGAAGCATTGTAACCCCTTTAAAAGACAGAATAGGTTCTCAAATATTAACGCATTACCCAGAAACGATAAAAATTGCTCGTACCATTACGGAACAAGAAGCAAAGCTTGATGCTGTACAAAGTGATATGGTTTATGTACCCTCATTAGCCAAAGATTTATTAGAACAAATCAGTTTTGAAGCCAGAGAAAGTGAGTATATTGATAATAAAAGTGGGGTCAGTGCTAGGATGAGTATTACGGCTTACGAAAACTTATTGAGTACTGCAGAACGTCGCGCTTTAAAAGCAGGTATTGATAAAACAAGTTTGCGTTTGTCTGACTTTATGGGAATTATTCCGGCCATTACTGGAAAAGTAGAGTTGGTTTACGAAGGAGAGCAGGAGGGTGCTGCAGCTGTCGCTCAAAATTTGCTAGGTTCAGCAATTCATACTTTTTTTCCAGCTTATTTTCCAAAGATTGAGAAACTGGAAAAACCAAATGAGAAAACACCGTACACTGATTTAATAGAATGGTTTTTTGCCGAAAGCGGTTTTGAATTATTAGACGATGCTAGCGATGAAGAGTACCAAAGAATATTGGGGGCCATTGTACCACTTGAAATTTTAATTAAAAAATACCAACCCGAATTGGCCAAGGAGGATAAGTTATTTATGAAGGAATTTATTCTTTGGGCTTTGGTAGAGTACAATAAACTAAGTAAAGACCGTATATCAGAAGGATATCAGTTTAAAGATATTTACGGAAGTTATATCAGTAAGCTTTAATAGCTATTATTATTATTATTATTATTATTATTAAAAGCGTTTAGAAGTAGTTTTCTAAGCGCTTTTTTAAATTTCATAATTAAGGCAAAATGAGAATAGTATGTTATAAGTGATGCAATATGTACTACCTTACAACAGTTAGCCGTCCTTGCGGTTAATGAAAACCGAATGGAAAATAGCTTTGAAGCTTTGATTACCACTTATATTGATAATAAAGTAGGTATATCTGAAAATTTTTTAAGTGATGAATTGGCAAACCACTTAAAGAAAAATTTACTAGCCTTAAACCAACAAGATTTATTGATTACAGCTGGAACAGGAAACTCAGAAGCTATTGCTTATGATAGTGCCGTCCGTAGTGATTCTATTTACTGGTTGGATAAAAAGAACAACAATGTTTTTGAAAATGCTTTTTTTGAACAAATAGAAGCATTTATCAGTTACTTAAATGAAAGTTGCTATACTGGAATTACGGGCTATGAATTTCATTATTCCCTCTATGAAAAAGGAGATTTTTATTTGCCACACTATGATCAATTTCAAAATAATTCCAGTCGGAAATATTCGATGATTAGTTATTTAAATAGTAATTGGCAAGCTGCTGACGGTGGAGAATTATTAATTCACCAAGGAAATAACAATCAGAAAATTGCACCCACGCAAGGAAAGACAGTTTTCTTTAAAAGTGATGAATTACTTCATGAAGTCTTAATCACTCAAAGCACCCGAATGAGTATTACGGGCTGGTTGAAATGTGATTAGTATTGATCTATTATTATTAATTGGAACTTATCGAATTGATAAATGTCTGATTCTAATTTTTTGAGTCGAATGTTTAATCTCTTCAATACATAAATAGCTATTTAGTGTATTGTTTCTAGTTCAAGATATAGTCTATTGGATTCATTTTCTAGTTGATCAATTTCTTTTCGCCAATTTTCTATATCATTTTGTATGGAACGAATCTGTTCGTCTTTAGTACTTTCTGATCGTAACAATTTAAAATTTTCGGCATTAGACAAATCATTTTTTGATTCGGCTAATTGATTTTTATCTGATATAAGTACACTTTTAATTTCGGCAAGACGAGTAGTAATGGAATCTTTTCTTCGTTTGTTATTATTTTCAGATTCTATTCTTTTTTGAATTTCGTTTTGAATGCGTTGTTCATTAGATTCTTTCTGTTGTAACTCAATTTGTACATTACCAAACTCTGTTTGTTTGTTTTTTAAGTCTAATTCATTTCTTTTATTATTCTGAATGATATTAAGTACTAAAACCGTTATCATAATCGCTAAAAAAGCGATAGCCAAAAAGAAATAACTTTTCTTAAGGCCCAAAATAGTTTTAGATGGTTCGGTAGATTCTACTTTTTGAGTAGGAGTCGCGCGTTTTATAGGTGGTGGAACGATAGTAAAAAAAGACTTCAAATCGGCTATCTCAATCGCATGTTTCCATTCGTCCATACCTTGATACCAGACTAATGTGGTTTCTTTTATTTGTTGGTTTTTTAATTCATCCAGCGTAAATGGACCGCCGTTTTCATTGCCGTTATTAATGTAATACGTTCTCATTGCTATGCTACAATTTTCTATGTAAAAGTACAGCGTAATATTACAAAAAATAGTGTTTGTTTTTTATAAAAAAAGGGATGGTTTTTAAATTATTAATTTGAGATTGAAATTTTAAAGAGTAATGGATATAGTTACTAATCATTTTAAAACTGTGTTTATGTTAGCATCACTTTCCCTCCGCTATTAGCCGCTTTATAAATGGCTTCCAGTATTTTCATGTCTTTTAGACCTTCTTCACCAGTTATATGGTTGGGTAGTTTTTTATTTTCTAAAATCAATTTTCCTATAGCATCAAGTTGGGTAGCTTGCTGGTTGATGATGGGAAAATTAAATTCGCCATTTGAACTTCGACCTTTAAATGGACCATAACTCACTGCTGGACTAAGTTCAAAAAAACCTTTATCGGCACCAGCATAAAATCGATCAATATTGCAATTATAGGAACTGGAAGAAGTTGCTGTTGCACCACTTGGAAACTGTAATTGCCAAGTAATAGATTCTTCCACTTCGGTAAATAATTCAGGTTCTGTTATTGAGCCAAATTGCGCGGTTACTGCTATTGGTTCTTCGCCCAAAACATAACGGCTAGCCTGAACACAGTAAACTCCAAGATTCATAAGTGGACCACCGCCAGAAAGCACCTTTTTTAAATGCCAATCTGTAGGGCTTGTTCCATCTAAACTATAGCCTAATGAAACCTCAATTAGTTTGATTGGACCAAAAACTTTTTCTTGTCCCAATCTCTTTATCTCCAGATGATTGGGCTCATAATGCAATCGATAGCCTACTGCTAGTTGCACTCCAGCGCTTTCACATGCGGCAATCATTTCTTGACAATCCTGAGCAGTAATTGCCATAGGTTTTTCTACTATAATATGTTTTCCTGCTTTTGCAGCTCTTATAGTGTACTCTTTGTGCATGCCATTTGGTAAAACGACATAAACTAAATCAATGTCTTTGTTATTTATAATGGTATCAAAATTGTCATAGTTGTAACAGTTTTTTTCAAGAATAGCATATTGTTTTTTCCATTTTTCTGCTTTTGCAGGCGTTCCAGTTATGATTCCAGCAAGACGACAATAATTAGAATCTACTAGACTTTCTGCTAATATAGTAGCGTACCGTCCCAAACCACAGAGTGCAATATTCAATTTTTTCCCATTATACTTTTCAGATATAGTTTCAGTAAAAGGAGCAAAAGACACCAAGGAAGGAAGTAGGGCAGTGGCACCAATTCCCAATCCAAAATTTTGTACAAACGAACGTCTAGAAATTTGTTTCATAATACTTGCTATTAAGTTTAGTTAATAGGTCAACAGATAGGTATAAATGTTACAATTTGAAGAACTTAAAAAAGGGGAAGTCTGGATTGTTCGTATTATTGAAGATTTTGATCAAAATGAAAGCAGTGTATGAATTATATTTTCCCATACACTCTTGCAACATAATTCCCATTTAGAAATGCATTTGCATCAATTTGGCTTTGTAGTATAACACCATGGGGATTGGTCTCCAGTAATAGTTGAGCGGCCTGCACTAGAGGTGCCGCTGTAGTGGTTTGTATGGCTCTTAAATAGTGTTTTCCTACTTGTAGTGGTAGTATGGTTTTAGCAATTTCTCGACGACGTAAAACGCCTTCAATATCCTTGCCTTCAACTGCGGCATACAATACAATTTGGTCGTCTTCCACATGAGGTATAGCTACTTCCATTTTATGTTGCAGTTTTTGAATTGCGGTTGTAGTATGGTTTTTGGTATTAATTTGTTTTTCTATCCAAGCATAATGACCTGGAAAGCGTAACGTTTTATAATCGAGTGTACCTACTTTTCCAGTTAAGGCATCAGGCAAATCGGCAGCACCGCCAGAGGTTAAATCTTCCTCATAGGTAATGCCATCAATTATAATTGTCGCTCTTTCAGTAAGGGAAGGAAGCGTTGTTTTATTGTAATCGCGAAGGACAATAGTGTCTTTCAAATATTCAGTAGCCACACCTACAGGACTCCAAGTAAATCCGTAGTAATGAGGAGCAACAGCATGTTTAGTCAAGGCACCTACTTTAAATTCTAAGGTATGGACTGAGTTGACTTTGTAATCAATACAAAATTGCTGAAACAATCCATTCGCTAATAAGTCAATATAGCCAGGTGCCAAACCCGTTTGCAGAATAAATCCCGTTTGTGCATTTTTGGCTAAGGCAATGATTTTATTAGTTTCGTCAACATATTCAGTGAGATTAGCGTAATGCAGGTTGTACTCTTTAGCCAGTTGTGCCATTCTGGGCGCCTGACTTCCTGGAAGACAATCCAAAATAATATTGGCTTGCTGTAAAATGGTTTTCATTTCGGGTGTAATTCCATCCTCAGGCAAAAGAAACGGTTTGATAGTACATGGTTTTGTACATCCGTTTTCTACCCAATGGGCTACTTTTAAAGCTTTGGGTAACGATCTGTTTCCTATAAAAATGCTAGGAGTGATTTCGCTCCATTCCATCAATAATAAAGCAGCAGCTTCGGCAATGCCTCCCGCCCCAGCAATAATAATATGGAAATGCTTTTTCATATATTAAAGTTAGTGAATTTTATTTAAACAGCTGACTGTTAATTGTTTAATTTATTAAGAATTAGCTTGATGTAAAAATATTATTTTAGAAAGTAGTCCTTCTGTCAAGGATAGTAGCGTAAAGCCCGCAAGGAATGAAGCCTTTTATAAAACAAAGACCAAAACTGCGACCATAGGAAGCTGTTTTGGACTTATGTTTTATGGGCTGAATACCGCGGACTTGAAGCGAATAGCCTGCTTGGACAGCCAACTTATTTTTATGAGAAGGCTTGAATATTAAGTGTATGTTTTTTAGTTTAAAAATTCTTTAGTTGCTATTCTACAACAATGTTCTGTTCCTAAATACAAAGGATTCCCGTGTTTTTCGGACCAAAAGCCATTGAGTAGGTCTTTGTTGATGCATTTATAGACGGCAACACCTTTGTAGATGGTTTCGTCTTCGCTACGGTAGTTAAAATTAATAACTAGGATTTTGTTTTTAAAAAAACCAGTGCCGTGTTGCACTTGATCACTGATTAACCAATGGGCTATAATTCGGTTATTTTGATCAAGTGTGAGCGTGAGCGTACCATTGTAACCCATTGTTTCACTGTCGTCTTGATTGCTGCCTTCCACGGTATACGTGCCTACTAAATCTTGAACTGTCATTTTTTGATGTTAGTGATTTTACTATTAAAGGTGCAATTTAAAGTATTTTAATTTAGGCTATAAATATTGGGATGTTACTTTCCGATACAGAAATTTAGTTTACCAGTATTGGCGGGCTCTAGCGTTTCGAGATACAAACGAGGTACAACTTTTTTTAGGCGTGCTATTTTGTGCTACAGAAATTAGCACAGTCAAAAATAAGCCTTTTTTTGATGTTTTTTTACGATTTAAAATAAATTTTTTTACTGTAAGAAAAGTACTTATTTTGTGTCATTATTTGAATGTTTTTGAAACTCTAAAAGTTAGTTTTAGCAATCTAATTTTAATGATCAAATTTAGTTTAGGTCAAATTATCTACGGTTAAAAAATGCAATAACGTGTTTCCATACCATCCAAAATTAGCTAGTGGTGCGAATCAAAAAACACCAATTAAAGATAAAAAATTAGACTTAACCGATAGTGCTCTTCTAGTGCAAGAAGAGTGCATTAGTTTTTCAAATACACTTATTCAAGCAAAGGAGATTCATGATATCTTGGAGTATAGTAGAATAATGAGCCAATTAAAATACTTAATCAGCTCATTATTTTTGTATATTTGAGCCGATTAAAAACAATAAACGGCTCATGGAGTACTTCTGGCAACATAACGAATTTCCAAATTTTCATTTTAAAATAGATGAATTTAGCAGTTACTTTCAAGAATTTGCCGTCCAGTTGGGTGAAGTAAATGGCTTGTTTGTTAATGTATCAGAAATCAACAAAAAGGAAATAATTCTGCAAATTATTATTGCTGAAGCATTAAAAACTTCTGAAATTGAGGGTGAGTATTTTAGTAGAGAAGATGTAATGTCCTCTTTACAAAAACAATTGGGTATTTCTGATAATACAAGTATCTCAAAAGATAAAAGAGCAAATGCAATATCTGAATTGATGTTGCAAGTGAGAAATGACTACCAAACTCCATTAACCTTGCAAATGCTAAAAGCATGGCATCAAACGTTGATGAAAGTCGATAAAACGGTAAAGGAAGGAGAGTGGAGAAGTAGTACTGATGCTATGCAAATTATATCGGGTCGAGCTGGAAAAATCGAGATCCATTTTGAAGCACCTCCATCAAAAAACTTACCTGAACTCTTAATCAAATTTGAAGAGTGGTATCAAAATTTTCCTTACCAAGAAATTGGACAAATTGGAAGAGCAATGCTGCGCTCGGCTTTAGTGCATTTGTATTTTGAAACGGTGCACCCATTTGAAGACGGAAATGGTAGAATTGGTAGGGCATTGGCAGAGAAATCATTGGCAGAAACTCTAGAGAAACCTGTAATGATTAGTATTTCAAAAAAAATTGAAGAAGATAAAAGAGAATATTACGAAGCGCTAAAAAATGCACAAAGGACACAAGAGGTCAGTAGCTGGTTGCGTTACTTTTTTACCATTTTGATAGAAGCTCAAAAAGAAGTTAAAGAAACGGTCCTTTATGTCATTGAAAAAGCAATTTACTTTGATCGTTTTAAGAATCAATTGAATGATCGTCAATTGAAAGTGATTCAAAAAATGACCGAAAAAGGGAAGCATAGTTTTGAAGGTGGTATGACTGCCAAAAAATACATTGCCCTAACCAAAACATCAAAAGCTACCGCAACTAGAGATTTGCAACTTTTATTTGAAATAGGAGCTTTTAAAAGAGAAGGGGAAGGGCGAAGCGTGAGGTATAGAGTTAATTGGAACTAGAAAAAAATACTTGAAACTATTGGAAAATATAATAGCGATTTTTACAAAATATTTTGAGCCGATTAGCGTGCGTAATTGGCTCATTTTTTATTTGTTTCCTCCTTGATTTTTTTTTTAAATGAAATCCGAATTAGACCTTGGTATTTTTAGTTATTGAGGAAAACCGTAATCGATAAAAATTGCAACCCCTTATATTTGTTGAAACAAATTTTAAATTAAGGTTTTACGTACATAAATAGTTGTTTATTTTTTAGTAAGTTTGAGGTACTCCATTGAACAATTGTTCGAATTACTAAAAGTTTACTTTTATAACTTTCTTAATAGAATCAATAAATACCACTAAATAGAGTAAAAAAGTACGACTAATTTTAATTAGTCAATAGTATTTTATTGAAGATTAGGAGGTAAAGTAAATCAAATGAATAAAAAGAGTTTATCAGAAAGAGACATCTGTACCAAGTTTATCACTCCTGCATTGGTAAGTGCAGGTTGGGATGTACAGAAGCAAATATTGGAAGAAGTATTTTTTACGGATGGGAAAATCTACGTAAGAGGTAAATTGACGTCTCGTGGTGAACGTAAACGTGCAGATTATATTCTGTATTACCAAGACAATCCTGTTGCAGTCATTGAAGCCAAGGACAACAAAAATTCTATACGTTCTGGAATACAGCAGGCTTTGGGTTATGCTACGATTCTTGACATTCCTTGTGTTTTTAGCAGTAATGGTGATGGTTTTTTATTCCATGATCGAACGGTTATTGACACTAATATCGAAACAGAACTATCCTTAGACGAATTTCCTTCTCCTGAATTCCTATGGGAGAAATACAAAAAATACAAAGGTATTGTAACGCCTATTGGGGAAACAATAGCTTTGCAAAAATACTTCTCAGACGGTTCAGGTAGAAAACCGAGGTATTACCAACAAATTGCGATCAATCGCACGGTTGAGGCTATTTCAAATGGTCAAAATAGAATCATATTGGTTATGGCTACGGGTACTGGAAAAACCTATACTGCATTTCAGATAATTTACCGATTGTGGAAGTCAAGAGCCAAAAAAAGAATTTTGTTCCTTGCAGATAGAACGGCTTTAATTGACCAAACTCGAAAAGGAGATTTCAAGCATTTCAAAGATAAAATGACGGTCATCAAAAAGAAAGTTATCAGTCATAGTAATGGAAAAGAAGAACTTGTCAGCACTACAAAAAGAGGTATCGACACTTCGGACAAAGCGTATGAAGTATTTTTGGGTTTATACCAAGGATTAACCAATAACGAACCAGGGATTGAAGACGCTTACAAAGACTTTTCGCCCGATTTCTTTGATTTAATTGTAATTGATGAGTGCCACAGAGGTAGTTCAAAAGAAGATAGTGCTTGGAGAGAAATTCTAACCTATTTCAATCAAGCGACTCATATTGGTTTAACCGCCACTCCAAAAGAAACAAAGGAAACTAGCAATACGGAGTATTTTGGTGAAGCTGTTTATACTTATACGCTCAAACAAGGGATTGATGATGGCTTTTTAGCGCCTTACAAAGTCATTCGTGTGGCTTTGAACGTGGACACCGAAGGCTACCGTCCAGAACAGGGTAAAACAGATAAGGAAGGGAATGATATTGAAGACCGCATTTACAATCGGAAAGATTTTGATAGGACTTTAGTTATTGACGAACGAACTGATGTCATTGCCAAAAAAGTTACTGAATATCTAACAGGTCTAGACCGTTTTGCCAAAACCATTATATTCTGTTCAGATATTGACCATGCTGAAAGGATGCGCAATGCCATAGCAAGACACAATGCCGATTTGGTTGCCGAAAATTATAAATACGTGATGCAAATTACGGGCGATAATGAGGAAGGAAAACGGGAGTTAGACAATTTCATTAATCCCGAAGAAAAATATCCTGTTATTGCTACCACTTCTGAGTTAATGACTACGGGAGTTGATGCACAAACCTGTAAAGTGATTGTGTTAGATGCCAATATTAATTCCATGACCAAGTTCAAGCAAATAGTGGGACGTGGAACTCGTATCAACGAAGAGTTCAATAAACTGTATTTCACCATTTTAGATTTTAGAAATGCTACAGACAATTTTGCCGATCCCGCTTTTGATGGAGATCCTATCGTTGTTAAACCAACTACTGAAGACACCGATTTAGAAACCATAATTGATGAGGAGTATATTGATCCTGATGTTATCATAGACGAAGTAACAGGTGAAGAAATCACTATAGAGAAACCTGAAGTAAGAGAACCAAGTTCTGAAGGAGACTATAAAAAAAGAGTTAAACAATACGTTAACGGTGTTGATGTTTCAGTGCTAGTAAGCAGAGAATTATACTTTGATTCAAATGGAAAACCCATAACTACAAGTTTAAAAGATTATACCAAAGAAATCATTAAAGGTAAGTACGCTTCCTTGGATGATTTTCTATTGATATGGAATGAAGCCGATAAAAAACAGGCTATTATTCAAGAATTGCAAGATCAGGGCGTAATGGTAGAAGCCTTGTATGACGCTGTTGATAGAGAATTGGATTTATTCGATTTGATTTGTCATGTGGCTTATGACCAGCAACCTTTAACCCGCAAGGATAGAGCCAACAACGTTAAAAAACGAAATTATTTTACCAAATACGAAGAACAAGCTCGAAAGGTATTAGAAACCTTATTGGATAAATATGCCGATGAAGGAGTAGAAAATATTGAAAATATTAACGTTTTAAGAGTACGGCCTTTTGATGTTTTTGGATCACCTACAGAAATCATTAGCCGTTTTGGAGACAAAGAACATTACCTAGAAGCCATTAGAGATTTAGAAACCGAATTGTATAGAAAAGTATAATTATGTGTTTAATATCTGATAAAATCAAATTTTGTACTTGTACTGCTAGTGATGTTGAAAAACTCAAACATTATTGGAAACTGTATCGTTTGGATAAGAATAAAAATCTTATGTGCGAGGGAGAACCAATGTTTCCAACGTCTATGATTGATTCTAATTTTGAAGAAAACAAAGTCCTATTGTTAAATTGAATTAATGAAGTAGATGCTTTTGACGTTCCTCTGTCTTTACAATCTAAAGATATTTTAGAAATTGTAATTAACAACAATGTAAAAGAGGTAGATCGATTTACTTATACTTTTAAATTCATAAAAGGCAAATGGAAGGCAGTTGAAGCAGATTATTTTGAGATAATGAATAATTATGAAGATGAGGAATCAGGAAAAATAAAATCAGCATTAAAAAGAAAATAAAGTATTGAAAATAAATTTACAAAATTGCGCAAAAGAACTTGAAGACAGTGTAAAAAAGAACCTTGATTTGATGAATGAAATTGCGAATCAAAAACTAGAATTCTCTATTGTTAACTTCAATTTATTTGAATTAGATACTATTGATTTAGAAATATTTAATTGTTCTAATGTAATTTATCTGTTTAAGATAAAAGATTGGGGGACATTATCAAATGGAAGTGAATTATGTAAATTGATAATAGCCATGAAAGCCGACAAAAGAAATCCTAAATTACCTAAAGTAAACACCGAAAATAAGGATGGAATTTTATATGTAGGAAAGTCAACTGGAAATTTCAAAACAAGGTTAGCACAACATCTTGGGGGTAAATCTCCATCAACTTATGCTTTACATCTTTCTTCATGGAAAGACAATTTAAAAACTATAGAATTAGAGCTTCATTACGCGGTCGTAGATTTCGATTCAATGGAAATATGCGTTGCTGATGCAAAAGAAGTGTTAGAGTTGTTAGAAACAGCTTTACATCATCAATACAAACCGTTGTTAGGCAGAAGCGGACATTAATTAAAAATATAATAAACACCACAATAAAATAAAATGAGCAACATATCAGGAATATTAAAATCCATCCAAACAATAATGTGGCAAGACACGGGACTAAATGGTGATGCGCAACGCATAGAACAATTAGGTTGGATGCTCTTTCTTAAAATATTTAGTGACAAAGACAAAGAACTCGAATTAATGGATGATAATTATACATCACCCATTCCTGATCTATTTCATTGGGTTAATGAAAAAAACAATTGGGCAGGTGATGACGAAGGCATGACGGGTGACGAACTGCTAGAGTTTGTAGACCGCCAACTCTTTCCTGCTTTGCGTAATATAGATGTGAGTACGGGCAACCGTCGTGCACTCATTGTACGTGAGGTTTTTGAGGGGAATAATAATTATATGAAAAGCGGTATCAACATTCGTAGGGTGTTGAATAAACTAAATGAAATCGATTTTAATATTGCCAAAGACCGCCATGCTTTTGGCGAATTGTACGAAGCCATTCTAAAAGGGTTGCAGAGTGCAGGTAAAAGTGGGGAGTTCTACACACCAAGAGCCATTACGAGTTTTATTACCGAAATGATTGACCCACAACTGGGTGAGAAAATCTTGGATCCTGCTTGTGGAACGGGTGGATATTTGACTTGTGCTATCGAACATTTAAAAAAGCAAGCCAACAGCGTAGAAGAACGCAAAAGCATAGCCGATAATGTAATAGGTTGGGAATACAAACCTTTGCCGTACCTATTGGCAACCACCAATTTGATTTTGCACGATATGGAAGTGCCCAACATTCGTTTTGGGGATGCACTAGACCAACCACTGTCTAACTTTACCGAAAAGCACCGTGTCAACGCTATCTTGGCCAACCCACCTTTTGGAGGTATTGTAGCCAACAATAACGAAACCAACTTTCCGCAGAATTTTAGAACCAAAGAAAGTGCCGATTTGTTCCTGATTATGATGATTCATTTACTAAAACAAGGCGGACGTGCCGGAATCGTTTTGCCTGATGGTTCGCTTACGGGCGATGGTGTCAAACAACGTGTACGCCAAAAACTATTAGAAGATTGTAACCTACACACCATCATACGATTGCCTAACTCGGTTTTCCAACCTTATGCAAGTGTTGCAACCAATTTATTGTTTTTTACCAAAGGAACACCTACTAAAGAAGTATGGTTTTATGAGTTAAAATTACCCGAAGGACAAAAAGCCTACAATAAAACCAAACCCATCCAAGCCAAGGAATTCAACCCGATAAAAAAATGGTGGAACAACCGTGAGGAAAGCGAAATCGCTTGGAAAGTAGACATACAAACCATCATAAATCGGAACTACGATTTAGACATAAAAAACCCAACTAAAGCCGAAGAAGCACGAGAATATAGTAGTGAAGAATTGGTGCAAATGTTACACGTTTCTTTTGATAATAGTAATGCTTTATTGAAAAACCTTAATAAATCTACCAAATAATGAGTTGGGAAAAAGTTAGTTTAGGCCAGTTTTTAAAAAATAGATTAGGAAGATATAAACCAAACGATCCAATAATACAAGGATTGAAAAGAATTGATAAAATCGATTTTTCGGGGAAGATTCACGTTTCTGAAAAACCTTCCAATACTGATATGATATTAATCAAAAAAGGAGATTTAGTTATCTCTGGTATTAATGTTGAAAAAGGTGCAATGAATATCTATCAGGGAGAAGAAGATGTTGTTGCTACAATACATTATTCTTCATACCAATTTGATAATGATAAAATAGATATCGATTTTTTAAAGAATTTTTTAAAAAGCTCTGAATTTAAAGATGCCTTAAAAGAACAAGTTCCTGGAGGAATTAAAACAGAGATTAAGCCTAAACATATTTTGCCATTAGTTGTATATATTCCAACTGATATTAAAGAACAAAAGGAAGTCGTTAGAAAACTGATGTCAAAAAATGACGCAATTGGCGAATTATCTTCCGAACTCTCGCACCAACTCGATCTAGTAAAACAACTCCGTCAATCGTTTTTGCGTGAAGCAATGCAAGGTAAGTTAGTAAAAAGCACCAACACTAAAGAAACAGGACAACAACTCCTTGAAAAAATAAAAGCCGAGAAAGCGAAACTCATTGCCGATAAAAACCCTTCGTCTGCGCTCAGGGTAAAAAAAGTAAAACCATTAGCACCAATTACCGAAGAAGAAATTCCTTTCGAAATCCCTGAACATTGGGTTTGGTGTAGATTGGGGGATGTTGTAAGTATGAGTAGGGGCAAATTCTCTATCCGACCACGAAATGATCCAAATTATTTTGGAGGTGATTATCCATTTATTCAGATAGGTAGTTTAGATGAAAACGGCTCAATTATTAATGAAGCCCCACAATCACTAAACGAGAAAGGATATAAAGTTTCAAAAGAGTTTCCTATAAACACTATAGTAATTGCAATTGTTGGAGGTACCATTGCGAATTTAGGTGTATTAGGACGAAACATGTGTTTTACAGATAGTATAGTAGGTATTTATCCATTACATTTTTACAATCAAGAATTTGTATTGAATTTTTTAAGATACAAACAACCTGAAATAAAAGAATCATCGTATCAAATGTCTGGACAACCAAATATTAAAATTCCAACGTTAGAAAATTTAGCATATCCACTTCCACCACTTCACGAGCAAGAGCAAATTGTAGCCAAATTAGAGGAATTAATGGGTATTTGTGACGGCTTAGAGCAAAGTATAAAAGAAAGTCAAAGGTATAATGAAATGTTGTTGCAGCAAGTTTTGAGAGAGGCGTTGCAGGGGGAGGAAGTAAATTAAACATAAATATGATAGCTAAACATTACGACAAACATATATTTTGTCTTGAAGGGGACTGGAATGAAAATTTAAAAGTAAAAAGCTCAATTTTACCTGCTTTAGAACTTTTACAATTAAATTCGGGTGTAGATAGTATTTACAAAACGTGTGCTACAAAAGATGAGTTTTTCTCTAGAATAGAACAGCTACTAAATAATAAAACCAAATATGGAAAATACCAAATTATTTATTTGGCTTTTCATGGATTTAAAGGAGGTATATCCTTGGGTGATAACATTGAAATTACTTTAGATGAATTAGCTGATCAATTCGAAGGAAGGTTAGAAAATAAAATGATTCATTTTGGAAGTTGTAGTACTTTAAGCGCCCATGAAAACGATATTAATAATTTTTTAGAAAAAACAGGTGCTTTGTCAATTTCAGGGTATCAAAAAGATATTGCGTTTATCTCAAGTACAGTTGTTGATGTACTTTTCTTCGAGCTATGTCAAAATTACAAGCTGATAAAAGCTATTGATAATAATATGACTAAAAATTATGAAAGCTTGTGTCAACAACTAGAATTTAAAATGTATTACTAAAATTAGAGAAGGTTTAAAATGAATGTACTGATTACGAACTAAAAAGGGAAATTATGAAATACGAAGATCAATTAAAACAAGTCCTAATCAGATTGGGAGATGATTATGGAAATAGCAATTTTGGTGTTAGTTATGCTCACCCTGCTGAACTTAAAAATAGCTCATTGATTTTTATTGATGTTGTATATAGTTTTCAAAAACAAAGTTGGGATGTTATTAGTAAGAATAATAAATATTTACTAAGAACAAAGAAGGCTCATCCGAATGCTCAAACAATAGATTCAACTGTATCAGAAATGCAGTCAACCAATAGTTCAGATGCTCTTGCAATGAATATATTCTGTTATCCCGAATTTACCAAGTGGAAAGGAACAAAGAAACTTTTTCGAGTTGATGAATTCTCAGATATAGAATTTGGATTTTTAGCAAAAGTACAAAAAACAGCTAATGGCATACTTTACGATGATGCGACGGAAGTAGATGTCTTTTTCAATAAATGTATTGTTGAGTGCAAACTGACAGAATCAGACTTTACCTCAAAAAATAAAGAAATAGTTAATCAATATTCAGATTTCGAAAAAACTTTTCATACTGACAAACTAGTTCAAAGCGATACAAAGTTTTTTAATTATCAATTAATTAGAAATATTCTAGCAGCGAAACAATATGACGGTAGGTTCATATTAATTTGCGATATGCGTAGACCTGATTTAGCTAAAAGTTTCCTTCAAACGATAAGCTGTATTAAAGATATTGATTTAAGAACTAAGTGTGAAATTATTTATTGGCAAGATATTGCCAAAGTTGTTGGTAGAGAGTTACAAAGCTTTTTAGATAAGAAGTATGGGATTAATTAATTGTCATTAAAAGAGACTCATTAGTCTGCAATGACTTAGATTATCCGACTTAAAAAAGTCAGGGATATAATAAAATGTTATTGCAGCAGGTTTTGAGAGAGGCGTTGCAGGGGGAGGAAGTTGTTTAGTAATTTAGATAAAATTTTTAAAAGGAGATTATGGAATATAGATACCAACTTGTAATATTAGGTTCTAATGTACCTGAAAAATACCAAATCTTGGGTAGATTAATGGAAAGATTAAAAGATTTAGGATTACCTAAGTCAATTTTGAAGATTATCGATTATGATAATATAGTAAATGAATATTTAGGTAATCAACCAGCATTTGGACTTTATTTCGGAGATATTGAAGGAGATCATAAAGATTTAGATATAACTCAAAAATTAATTAAAGACGGAACAATGATTCTTCCCATTTATTTTGGGAATGAAGAAGGTGCTTTTGGAAAGGAAATCCCTTGTATTCTTGCTAATCAAAATGGAATTCTATTTAAAGAAAATGAATTAGATAGAATTGCAAACGTAATTTTAGAATCTTTTGAGCTTTTGAGAAATACTAGAAAGATATTTATTAGTTATAGAAGAAATGAATCAACTTCTATAGCTATTCAACTATACGAAGCACTTGAGTCTTATAATTATGATGTTTTTTTAGATACTCATACAATAGGTAAAGGAGAACCTTTTCAAGATGAATTATGGCACAGAATGACAGACTGCGATGTTATTGTTTTACTAAATACACCTAAATTTTTAGAAAGTCATTGGTGTAAAGAAGAGTTTGCAGAGGCTGGAGCAAAACAAATCGGTTTAGTTCAGTTGGTATGGCCAAATCATGAAATCAAAAATATTGATTCAGGGTCACATATTAGTTATCCTATGATCTTAAAATCTGATGATTTTGTTGATAATGTTTACAATAATAGGGACAGATCAAAATTAGTGGATGTAATAGTTGAAGAAGTTATTCAAAAAGTAGAATCAGTTCGTGCTAGAAATTTGGCTTCTAGACAAGATAATTTAATTACTGAATTTAGAAACATAGCGGAACAATGTGGAAGAGTTATAACTGTTCAGCCAGAAAAATTTTTAACCGAAGATGTTGGCGATACAAGAATTGTTTATATTCCAACTATAGGAATTCCTCAGTCAACCAGCTGTCAATCTGCTGAAATAAAGAAAGAATTATATCGACATGAAAAAGTTTCAATACGATTAATATATGATGATTTAAGAATTAGAGATAAATGGCTTAATCATCTAGATTGGTTAAATGACAATTTCAAAAAAGATATAAAAACATTAAAAAAACAAGATTTTAAATCATGGCTTCAACAGAAATAAAAAACATATTTCTTTCTGCGAGTATTCCATTGCCAGAAAGAGATGCTAAATATACAGATACCGCAGATATTATTGCAATTAGAGATGCAGTAATCGCTTTATCAATGGTTGTATTACCTAATCACAGAATAATTTGGGGTGGGCATCCGTCTATTACACCTTTGATTTATTATGTAATGGAAAAACTTGATTTAAATATTCAAGAGCATGTAACAATTTACCAAAGTAGATTATTTGAGAAATTTTTCCCTGCGGATAATAATAAATTTCAAAATATAGTTCTTACTGATGCTGTCGAAAATGATAGAGAAAAAAGTTTACTATATATGCGAGAAAGAATGTTGTCCGAATTTGATTTTTCTGCCGCTGTATTTATTGGAGGAATGGAAGGAATTGAAGTTGAATATAAAATGTTCAAAGAAAAACATCCAAATGCTTTAATACTCCCGATTGCCAGTACTGGTGCAGCGACAAAAATAATTTATGATATTGTTTTACCCGAGGAGGAAAAAAATGAACGATTTGTGAAAGACTATGGGTATATGTCTTTGTTTCAAAAATATTTAATTGATAAAATAGAATAATTATGGCAAGAAAAGTATTTGTTTCTTATAAATATGCAGATGAATTGGTTGCAGATCTAAAAAAAAGAACATTAGGCTTTGAAGGTGAAAATATTATATTTGTACCTCGTAAAACTAAAGCCCGAGATTACGTTGATTTGCTTCAAGATAAAATAGGTAAAGATCATATAAACCTTGGTGAAAAAGATGGAGAAAGTCTAGTTGATTTCTCCGATGGATCTATTGAAACATCTTTAAAAAGTAAGATTAGACAAAGTTCAGTTACAATTGTTTTAATATCTAAAGGAATGAAAACGAGTGATAATGAAAATGATCAATGGATTCCTTGGGAAGTATCATATTCTTTACGAACTGTTCCAACAGGAGGTTATACAAAGCAAATGAATGCAATTCTTGGAATTGTTTTACCGGACGAAACAGGAACTTATGACTGGTATTATAGAAATAATCCTCAATGTAATTGTACAACTAATTATACTAGTAAACTATTTAAATTATTAAAGGATAATACATTCAATCTAAAAGAAAAAAAATATAGAGAATGTAATGGTATAAAAATTCACATAACAAGTGAACCTTCTTTTTTTAAGACTGTCAAATGGAGTGATTTTATGCACGGCACTATGTACAACAGTTACATAGAAACTGCAATAAATATAAAGAATAATAAAGGACAGTATGATTTTCATATAAATCTAGATTAATTATGAGTTTAATTAATGAATCTCAATTGAGAGGATACAGAAAGTCAACAAAGAGTTATAACCTTAGTTTAAATGAAAGCTTAAGAAATTATAAAAATGAATCAAAATTCCTTAAGACAAAAATTTTCTTATCACACAAACATGATGAGTTGGAAAATTTAGAAGGAGCTGTCTCTTTTTTAAACAGCCATGGAATTCAAGTTTATGTTGATTGGCTAGATGAAGCTATGCCAAAAGTAACGTCAGGTAGTACTGCTATTAGAATTAAAGAAAAAATAAAGGAGAATGATAAGTTTATTTTATTAGCTACAGAAGGAGCGATTAATTCAAAATGGTGTAATTGGGAATTAGGATTAGGTGATGCAGCAAAATACGTTAGTAATATAGCAATACTTCCTGTGAAAAGAGATTATTCAGTTTTTTCAGGCTCAGAATATCTTGAAATTTACCCATACATATATGAAATAGATTATTATCAATATTTTAATGGACATTTCTTAAATGTTGGTATTTATGTTGTTTTTCCGTATTTAAATGGAAGTTATAGAATTGTGAGTTTAAAAGATTGGTTAGGGTCTAAATAATAAATTAATACTTAAAATTACTATTCAGCTTTAGAAAATCAAACTACAATTTTGCAAATATAAAACCACTTACCCAACAATGAAAGCCAACGAATTACAAATAAATAACTTTTTGCAAGCTCCTAACGTACAATTTGTGATTCCTGTATACCAGCGTAATTACGACTGGAAAAATGCAGAATGCAACGAATTACTACATGATATTATAGGGGTAGAAACAGAAAAAAGAGGAACACATTTTATTGGGAGTATTGTGTTTATACACGAAGGTACGTACAGTACCAATGAAGTAAAGGAATTGGTTATTATAGATGGCCAACAGCGATTGACAACCATCAATATTCTATATGTGGCCTTGTATCGTTTTGCTAAAGAAAATGATAAAACACAGGATGCAGAGCGATTGTACAACATGTTCTTGACCAATCAATACGTTCAAAACGAATCTAGTAAACTAAAGTTAAAACAAACTGACAGCAATTCACTCGCTTTCAAAGCCATTATGGTAGGCACTGAGAAAGAGTTTGATGGTTTTTCGAATGTAATTGAGAATTATAACTTTTTCAGGAGTAGTATTAACGAGGATAACTTCAACTTGATTTTACAAGGTTTGAATCGCTTGATTTTCGTTGAAATTTCACTTGAAAGAGACAAGGACGATCCGCAACGTATATTTGAAAGTCTCAATTCGACTGGTTTGGATCTATCACAATCAGATTTGATTCGTAACTTTATCTTAATGGATTTACAACCTAGAGAGCAAAATAGAATTTTCGAAACGGTTTGGAGTCCTATCGAAGAAAATGCTAAAGATTTAGTGAAACAAAGCTCACTCGTTTCTGAATTTATTAGAGATTACTTAACGCTACGCAACAAGAAAATACCCAACAAAAACAAGGTGTATTTTGAGTTCAAAAGCCTGTATAATAACAAGAAAGAAGAAGCGTATTATCAGGAGTTAGAGAATATAAAGTCATTATCAGCTCATTATAAAAAATTAGCCAATCCATCGACGGTGAAAGAGGCAAGTATTCGCAAAGAACTAGAATACATCAATCGTTTGGAGATTAATGTGGCTTATCCATTCTTACTTCAAGTATTTGAAGACACCGAAAACGGTTTGCTTGATACAGCAGAATTAATTAAGATTTTAAAACTGATTCAATCCTATACTTGGAGAAGGTTTATTGTAGGCTTACCTACGAGTGCATTAAACAAAATCTTTATGAGTTTGTATGCCGAAGTAGATACAGAGGAATATTATGATTCTATTGCAAAAGCCTTACTCAAAAAGAAAGGAAGTGCCAAGTTCCCTTCCAATGAAGATGTAAAAACAGCTTTAAAGGATAAAGATTTGTACAATACCCAACCTAAAAACAGGAATTATTTGTTTGAATTGTTAGAGAATTACAATAATAGAGAACAGGTCAATACCAATAATGAAGCCATTACAATTGAACATATTTTCCCCAGAAATCCACATGAACAATGGAGTACAGACTTATCTTCCGAAGAGTTTTTTCTATTCAAGGAAAAACATCTTAATACAATAGGAAATTTAACTTTATCGGGAAACAATGGTGCGCTAAGCAATAAGTCATTTCTAGACAAAAAGGAAATGAATAAAGAGGGTAACGAACAAGGTTACAGTTTTAGCCACTTATGGTTGAATTCCTATCTAAAAAAAATCGACAATTGGAATATTGAAAAATTCGAAGAGCGTCAAATTATCATCTATGACCGATTTTTGAAGATTTGGGAATACCCAGCAGTTATCATTACTGAAAATGACGATTCTGAAGAGCAAAATATCTTTGATGCTGAAAGTCCAAGAAATAAAAAACTAGAATACTATATTTTTGAAAACAATAAAATAGAAGAAGATACAGTGGCTCAAATGTATTTTGGGGTCGTTCGTGCCTTATATGAAAAGAACTCACAACTATTGGTTAGCAGTCCAGATGTTTTTAAAATTACTAGAAATTCAGCTGATTTTAGATCTCCACAAGAAGTAGCTAATGGTTGGTTTATGGAGTCTAACATTGATAGTAGCAGTAAATTTGTTACTTTAAAAAGACTTTTGACTTTATTTGAAATGGAGGACGAATTAAGTGTCAAATATTCGCTAACGACTGATACCGAACTCGAGCCAAGCCGTTTTGAAGTAAGGAAAAGGTATTGGACTCAGTTGTTACCGTTACTAGACAACACTACATTGTTTAATAATGTAAGCGCTTCAAAAGAGCAATGGATTGCCTCTGGTGCAGGAATAGCTGGTTTGTCTTACACACTTGTTATGACGAAAATGTATGTTAGGATTGAATTAACCATTCTTACTTCAAGTAAAGAAACTAACAAATTGTATTTTAAAAAGCTTCTGAGAAATAAAGAAGCTATTGAACAAATGTTTGGTCAAGAACTAGAATGGGAAGAACTACCTCAAAACAAAATGAGTAGAATTAAAATAGAAAAACAAGGGGTAAACTTATTTAGAAAGACTGATTGGTTAGAAATGAATGAATTTACAGTAACTAATTTACCTGAATTTGAAAACGCTTTAAGTCCGTTTCTAAAGAATATTAAGTAGCATTATAGCACGCAATAGCTAATAAAACACACAATTATACTAGATTTTTTAAAGTAAGAATATATCTAAATTAAAATAGATTGTTAATATTTTAAAAATAAAATAAAGTCACAATGGATCACTGGAAAAAGCAAAGTATTGATGGTTTTTTGGAAGAAATAAGGAAGTATTATGTAGATTGTTCAGAACTCAATTTCCCTCACGATGGTGTTGTACAAAAAATTAACAAGGATGACAGTATATATTTAAATCAAAATTTAAAGCTTTCGGAAATCGTTGGAGTAGATTCAGATTTAATTTTGAATGAAATTTTAAAAAATACTGAGAAAAATAATTTTTCAAACTACATTTTAAGATCAAAAATAATTGATTTAGAAGTCAATCAGATAGATAATGAAGGTAAAACAGTCTTTATTCAATTGATAGAAAATTTATTTGCAACAAAAGATGGTTATTTATTGTATTCAGTGATGCTCTTGTTAGAAAGAGATTACGATATTAAATTAGAAGATGTAAAATTTGTTACCGAGCTTTACAAAAATATCAATTCACAGGAACAGCTAGTGATTTGGGCATTGTTAAGATTTGCAGTAAGATTAAAAAACAAGGAAAAATTTTCATTGGTCTATCAAAAACAAAAAGAATTGTTTGTTATTCTATCTTTGAAATTGGGTAAACCTATTTATTTTAACTTTCCTAACTTACTAGGCATAATGAATAATGCACTTCAATTTTATAGAGAAAATGGAGAAATTATTTTAAAAGCTATGACTATTTATGAAAGAGAACAGAAAATAAAAGAACTTGATTTTAAAAAAGGAACTTTTAAACGAAAACTCCTAGAATTTGAAAGTAATAAACCTATTCAAAATAAAGAATTAGAGGGAATAATATTTGAGTTATTTCCTGAACTAGGTTAAAGCTTCTAGTATCATTAAAGAACATTGCAATAGACATTTACTACATGAGTATTATTAATAATTTAAATGAAAAACAAAAAGCATCTGTCCTTTCAGATGCAAGGAGAGTGTTAGTTCTCGCAGGTGCAGGATCAGGTAAAACGAAAACGGTTATTTCAAAATTGTTACATTTAGTAAGTGAAAAGAGTGTGAAATCATCCTCTATTTTGGCAATAACATTTACTAAAAACGCAGCAAATGAGATGACAGATAGACTACTAATTTCTAGTGATCTTACGTGTGAGTATGAAGCTTTTATTCAAAGTAAATTTACAACAGCAAGTCAAAAAGACCTTGAAAGAAAGAAAAGAATTAGCAACGAGCCATGGATATCTAATTTAACAATCAAAACGTTTCATTCCTTGTGCTATAAGATTCTACGAGATAATGGTAATCCAGTTTTTGATAATAAGTTCAAATTAATCACTGATAATTCTGCTGAAGATGTTGATTTAAAAAATCATGAATTGATTTCAGTTGAAAAGCCGAGAGATATTTTAGGTAAAATGCTAATTCTGGCTTGCAAGGACAGAGATTATATTCTGAAGTTAAAGAGGTATATTCTCGATTTTTATGTTGACAAAGTTGCGATTGAACGAGAGATGAAACTGTATACAAATGAGGGGCAAACTACCTATACAACGCTTAAGGGCGAAAAAGTTAAATCTAAATCTGAGCGTGATATAGCCGATTGGCTTTATAGACACAATATTAAATATGTTTACGAGAAGGTAACAAACTTCAAAGATTTTAATTTTAAGCCTGATTTTTTTATACCTCAAGCTAATCTGTATCTTGAACACGTAACTGATAAAAGTTACAAGATGGCAGATAAAGAGAGACAATTTATTGAAGGAGGTAAAAACTGTGCCGTTACCTATGAATCTATCATGAACAATTCTATTCTATTTAATCTGGCAATGGAGAGAATTGTTAAAGGTAAAATATCAGAAGAAATAACGACCAACATCTCTTTGAGTTACGAAGAAGAATTCAATAGATATCACCATAAAATAGATGAGTTTCTAAAAATGACAATGCGGTTACAGTCTATGATAAAGGGTGAAGATCTAGATCTAGATATGCTTTTAGAGAAATCAGTCAAAAACGATCACGAAAGAGTACGGGTATTTTATGAGTTGGCTATCCCAATCATTAAATCATACAAAGATTATTGTACAAATAAGTCATTTGTAGATTTTGATGATTTAATTATTCTAACAGTTAAATTACTTAAAGAGAATGATGATATTAGAGCATTTTATCAAGCCAAATTTAAATATTTGATGGTAGATGAATTTCAAGATGTTAACGGTCTACAGGTAAAACTTCTTGATTTATTAGTAAAGGATGACAGTCAGTTATTTTGCGTAGGAGATGATTGGCAGAGCATCTATGGTTTTAGAGGATCAAATGTCGATTATATAGTAAATTTCGAATCTCACTATAAAAACTGTGAGATTCACAAATTGGATGTCAATTATAGAAGTACGCAAACCATAGTTGGTGCAAGTAACGAAGTAATTAAACACAATAAGAATCAAATTAGCAAGGAGATTAGAGCATTTAAAGAAGCTCCAACTAAAATTGATATATACAGAGCCAAAAGGCTAGACCTTGACGGGGTAGACTATTTAGTTGATAAGGTAAAAGAATTGTACAAGAGAGGATTTGGTAAAGACGATATACTAGTTTTATATCGAAGATCAAAAATGTTTACACCTTACCTTGATGCATTAAAGGCAAATAAACTTTTTGTATCATGCAAAACGATCCATGCTTCAAAAGGATTGGAAGCAAAAGCAGTTTTCATCATCGGTTTAACGGAGGGAAATGGTGGTTTTCCTGATATTTGGTTGGATGATGCCATTTTTAGGGTGGTAAAAGATGTAAAATATGATATGCTTCTCGAAGAGGAACGACGATTGTTTTATGTTGCAATTACAAGAGCTAAAGATGAATTATTTCTGATAACTGAAATAGGAAATGAATCTTCTTTTGTAGACGAGATTCCACATCATTTTTACACTGTTAAAAAGCCAATTTTCAGAGACGATTTGGATCAAACAAAAAAATGTAAAGACTGTAAAGATATGATTAGTTTGTCAGATCGCTTCTGTAAAAGCTGTGGTGTTAAACAGAATTAAAATGTTATTTAAATTATTAATATCCTTTCTTAAAGATTATTACAAAAATAACAAAGTAAATATCTTAAAAAGCAATACCCAAAACAGCATGTAAAAGTGGCTAGTTTTGGGTATTCATTTTATGTTGTCGTAACTCTCCCTGAGACTATATAGTGTCAAATGAGAATAATATCAATAGCACCTTTGATAAATTGGAAACGGCTATCGATTACTATATTTTACTTCCCGATACAGAAAATAACTTTACTTACTTTAATGGCATTTTAAACCTCTGTGGTACAATTATGGTACAATTTAAAGCAAACTATCGCAAAACTAAACAAAGTATCCTTATTAAGACAACATATCTCATGGGAGTTGTTTGCACAAAAATAGTTAATAATTTTGAATGTTTATTACATCACTGTTATAAAAAAGCTAAGTCATATATGATGGTGATACCTAGAAATTAGGATTTTAAAAATAAGAGAACAAAAGAAAAGAGGTCAAAAATCTAGTTTTAGCTCAGATTTTTGACCTCTTTTCAATATCATTTTCGATCTCGAAATAAGTTTTTACTCGACCAGACTTAATCCATTTCATTAATTCATGCCTGTAAAAATAAATGCGTTTACCTTGTTTATTGAATGGGATTTCCCTTTTGCACACTTTACTATAGATTGTTGATACCGATAGATTTAAAAGTTTTGATGCTTCTTGAATATTTAGAAGTTCTTCCTTATTTTCTTCTACAGTAGAAATTCTTGCAATTAGTTTTTCTAAATACTCCAATTTATCATGAATCTTGTTCATCATTATAGGTATTTGGTCAAAAGTGAATGGCTTCATAACGTTCTGTTGTTTAAAACTTCACGTAAATTTATACAATACGACCATTGGAGATAATAGATGTCCTTTAAAGCGAGAATTTGGCGTTTGATTTCTAACTGTTACTAATTCTAATGCAATAGAGAATAATTATTCATTTCGACAAATATGGATTGGCACCTTACAGTTTAATAGTGCTGACGAACAAATTTCGAATTTTTTGTAGACGATTTGGAACGTTTACTGTAAAAATTTATAATTAGATATCGTTATTATTTATGCTGTAAATTCCAATGCTATTGATCACCAAGTTCCAAATAAAAAAGATGATTTAAGCTTATTTAGCATTGTAATTTATATGCCTACAAAACTCTATTAATTACATTCCTAATTTTATCATAGCTGCTTTTTATCAATACAGCTACCTTTTTTTAGGGAAATAGCATCTACCTCAATATATTTGTTGCTCTTATACTGCAGGTTTAAAATAGATTGATAATTGTAGTGTGAATAATAATGTTACGCTAAAAAAAAGTCATTATAAACTTATAAATTTTATATATAAAGAAAAACTATCTTTTGTGATTTTGCCGCGGATATGGGAATCGCTATAGGGGATTGAAGCAAGTAGATGCGGTTAAACGTGAAGGCTATACTACTATTGTTTTTTCAATTTATGATAGACTTCAAGCTGGCTTTGGAAAATTTGTATTTATAATACGTAGAATTTTTGAAAAAGAATTTAAGGAATTGTCAAAAAAAAACTGAAGAAAAGGTAGAGTAGGATTCGAACCTAATCGGCTGAAGCCTTATCTATGCTGCATTTGTCTAAATTTATAACCCAATGTGCCATGATTTTGCCACAAAACTAAATGAGTTAATTTTATAGCTAAATTATAACATTATCAGTTACTTAACTTGATTTTAATGAACCTAACAATTCACGCTTAATTAAAGTCAAATGTAGCTAAATTTAGAATAAAATTACAGCAATTTAATAAAATTATTATCGAAATATGGTTGTTTTTCTGATTCCTACCAAGCATACTGTTCAATTTTGTAAGGTTATAATTGAGTGTCTTAGCAAAATAAATATTCACATATTTAAAATTTTACGCAAAATTTTAAGCCTGCTTAGAAATTTAAAGTCGATATACACTTATGCAAATATTATTCACAAAAGGAGTTGCAAATTGGTGTTCGATTCCAATTTATTCTATTATGAAGTTGTCTATCGAACACCTATCATGATACCGATAATGTCTCGGAATCACCTGTTAATGCAAGAAAAAGGCTTGTTGATGTACATTAAAAGAAGGGATGATCTTTCAATGCTCCCTTCCATTGGAGTGATTGAGACTTCAATCGAACACTTAACTCCAATATTAATGTTTTTGAGAGTTTAAAACAATAAATTTCAGATTTATTTTAAACTTCTAGTGTTTGCTAAATATGGATTTCCAATGTCTATAATTTAAAAATACCTTTCATTAATTTTGTTTCGATCTTGAAATTCTAACCTCCAGTGCTGTCGATTTCTAATTATTTACACTGTTGTCACTTGATTAAATATTTCATTCAATTGTATATTTTTTACTTTTGGAACACATGATCATAAGCTTGTTCCATTTTATCGATTTCATCATCAATTAGTTCCTTGTACAAATCACGTTTACGACTAGCCAGCTTTCCTTTGATCTGATGAAGAAGCAAAATCATGCGATCGACTTTATTTTCGGGCATATCTATTATGTTTTTTATATCGCTTCTAAGTTCATCGTAGCATTGAAGAAAGTGCTACTCTTCTGGATTATCGTTAGTAACTGTAGCTTATATTGATCTTGCCAAAAACGCGGTATGATTAAAGTGGATTGACATACCGAAAAAACCAACAGAAGAATTATAAAAAAACTATTTTTCAGATTATAAATTTGTATTAAAAGTAAGAAAATTGTTTTTATTTAATCCTGTTTTTATCGTTTCAAAGTAAAATGTCCTTTTAACATTCGGTCGTCTTCTAATTGAATCGAAAACCAGTAGTCACTTGGTGGCCCGTTAGGATACGCTAATTCTGTAACAGTAAAAATATAATAAACATCTGGATTACCAGGTTTTGGGACTATAATTGCGGACTGTGTGCTGGAAGGGTCGCCCATCAAGTCTATTCCATTGGGCATAAGCTGATGATTTTTATTCCATACTTTAATACCATCCGTATAAAATAATAATTGACCTGCTGCATTCGATATTGTTGAACAACCTTCACGAGTATTTAGCTGACCATCTGCTAAAACAACTGGGCTACCCGAATTAAAATTCAGACCAGCGTGATTCCCAAAATACCAAATATTCGCTTCGCCTTGGGCAAAAGACCTTATAGATAAGAACAAAAATAAAACAAGTACTATTTTCTTCATTTTCACAAAATAATTACTGTAATAATACACTTTCTGTCAATTAAATAGGATAAAACATTTAGTATTTCAAACTTTTTTGGCTAACAAAAAATTAAATTCAAGGTGAAAAATATTCTGAGGTGTTACTAAGAAATTTTACAGCTTAGGAAGCATTTTTGTTTTATAAAGTGTTTAAGTTGCTTATTAAACTGGATTTTTTTTAATTAGTTTTACTCGAAAACAGAAAATGCTTTATAATAGCTCACGCATTTCATGGGACACCAGTGTAAAACATTATATTAGAAATGGATTATACGAAACGCTTCCTGCCGATTTGAAGGTAAAAATTTCTAGGACAAACAAGCACCGTTGGGAACGTGAAACAGCGGATAAATACATTGGTTGCGAAATAGCGGCATTTATCAAAGAAGAATTAGAGTTGATAAAACGAGTAGGGGAGTCCAGAAATAGTAGAAAAGTGATGGAAGCTTATTTTAAATTATCCGATACCTATCACGACATTTTAAGCGATGTTAAAGGAGTTAAATTTCAAATAGCAAAGCAAAAAGAGAAAATAGTAAATGCCATTGAAAAGGTAAAAGAGATTGTTTCTATCGATACCGCATTAAAGATTTTTAATATTTCAAGAGCCACTTATCATAATTACAAAATGATAGTGATTAATAGATGTGATGCCTCCTACTTTTTGTGGTGTGTAAAACAATACCCGCAGCAATTATTGAAAAAAGAGATTTACCAAATCAAAAAGTATATGGAAAAGGAAGATTATAGATATTGGTCTAAATCTTCCGTTTATTTGTTAGCCTTGCGAAATGCAGATATTTCTTTTTGTTTAACCACTTTTTATAAGTATGTGACACTTTTAGGATATGGCAATTCGAGGCACTTGCGGCCTAAGCTAAAATATTCATCTCTTAGGAGTACTAAGCCCAATGAAATTTGGTGTGCTGATGTCACCATTCTAAAAACAAGGGACGGTAAGAAACACTATATACATTTCTTGATGGATCATTATTCGAAATGTATTTTGGGATATAAGGTGGAAATCAGTTCGCAACCAAAAGCCATAAAAGAATTATTACAAGAGGCTTACAGTAACCACAAAAAGAAAGAACCATTAACCTTTGTTACCGATGGCGGATGTGAAAATGTAAATACAACAGTTCAGGAATTTTTAATTTCAACGAATGAGGATATAAAACACCTAATAGCCCAGAAAGACATTCCTTTCTCGAATTCTAAAATTGAAGCGTTCAATAAAATAATCAAGCACCAGTTTTTACTGCCCAGAAATTTAGAAAACAGAAAACAACTTGTACATGCTTTGTCAGAAGATGTTCATACATACAACACCATCAGACCTCAATTTTCGTTACAAGGAAATACTCCTGAAGAAACTTTTTATGGCAGGCCAGTAGCTATCAGCAATTATAAAACTCATTTTACAAAGCAAAAAGAAGAAAGAATAGCAGTAAATCAACAAAATAAGTGTAAAGCCTGCAGCTAACAAAATAAAAAAGCTTTCCTTGGATTTTAATTTAGTGAAAAGCTTTTTCTTATGAGAATTTAAATTATTACTTAAAGCCATAATATTCAATGCTGTTCCTTATATGGAACGCTTTTTTATAAAAGAATCGTGCGAATAGCAATGTTAGAACTCATAATATGACTCGTTTTGTGTCCCATTGTGTCTATGTGTGTCTCTATGTGTCATAATTTCGCCAAAAAAAAATTCAATCATGAAAATTATTTTTGTGGTACAATAATGGTACAAAAAGGAGTAAACTATCTGTAAATAAAGCTAAATAAACAGAAAGAAGAATCCCAGTTAAAATGCCGTTTTATGACATTTTAACTGGGATTCTTTGTTTTATTTTATGATGTTTTGTAAAATCTATTTCCCGATACAGAAATTAGCAAAAATATTACCCAGCAATTCATCATTAGTAACTTGGCCAGTAATAGTTCCAAAATGATACAAAGCTTCCCGAATATCGAGTGCCATTAAATCGCTAGAAAGGTTAGTTTCTAGACCAAACTTCACGTTTTGCACTTCATTTAATGCTTTAAGTAAAGAATCGTAATGCCTTGTATTAGTTACAATTGTTTCATTATTTCTCAAAGCACCTGTATTAACAAATGATAGTAATTGATTCTTTAGGTCGTCAACACCAATTTTATTCTTAGCAGATATTTTTAAAAGTGTAAGGTTTAAGGTTTCAAGTTGTTTGTTGATAGTTGAAATTTCGTTTTCTGCTAATAGATCTATTTTATTAACAACAACTAAGATGGGTTTTAACGGGTATTTGTTTTTTACTTTCTCGATCTCGGTGATATAGTCAAAACCTGAAACTTTAAACTTTAAACCATCAAACAAAAAGATAACCACTTGCGCTTGTTCTATTTTTTCAAATGTTTTCTTGATTCCAATGCTTTCCACTATGTCTTGCGTTTCGCGAATTCCAGCCGTGTCAATGAATCTAAATCCTATTCCGCCAATTACCAATTCGTCCTCGATGGTGTCACGAGTGGTTCCAGCAATTTCCGAAACAATGGCGCGTTCTTCATTCAATAATGCGTTTAACAAAGTCGATTTCCCTACATTTGGTTCTCCTACAATAGCCACAGGAATTCCGTTTTTAATCACGTTTCCAACGGCAAAGGAATCAATAAGACGCTTCAGGACAAATTCGATTCGGTTCAATAATTCATGAAACTGCGTACGATCAGCAAACTCTACATCTTCTTCGGCGAAGTCTAATTCTAATTCGATTAAAGAAGCAAAATTTAATAATTCTTCTCGTAGTTTGGCAATTTCATTAGAAAAACCACCACGCATTTGCTGCATCGCAATTTGATGGGAGGCTTCGTTATCTGACGAAATTAAATCAGCTACAGCTTCTGCTTGTGATAAATCAAGTTTGCCGTTTAGAAAGGCTCTAAGGGTAAATTCACCAGCATTTGCCATGCGACATCCTTTGCGAAGCAATAACTGTATGATTTGTTGTTGTATGTAAGTCGAACCGTGACAAGATATTTCTATGGTATTCTCTCCTGTATAAGAATTGGGGCCTTTGAAGATAGATACCAAAACCTCGTCTAAGGTTTTAGTATCATCTACTATATGTCCTAAATGTAAGGTATGTGTTTTCTGTTTGAGTAAATCTTTGTTTTTAATGGACTTAAAAACGCTGTTACCTATAGTAATTGCTTCATTTCCGGAAATTCGGATTACCGCTATGGCTCCCGCTCCTGAAGGTGTAGCTAGTGCTACTATGGAATCGTTGTACAACATATTTTTTAGTATAAGGTGCAAAGGTAGTAAATCTGTAGAAGTATTGGTTTTTTTAAAGGGCGGTGATTTTTCCGAGTTAAAATCGATTTAATTTACTGCTATTTAAACATTTAATTGTAACTTTAATATGTAATTTACTATAATAGCCTACTTTAAATAGTCGTACTAATGAAACGTATCTTGTTTCCAACGGATTTTTCTGAAATCGCTACTCATGCTTTTGTGCATGCATTAGAATTTGCCAATGCCGTGGGTGCGGATCTTATTGTATTGCATTCCTATGAATTATTGACTTTTGACGAACAGTTTTTTCATGAAAATTATTCTATGATTTATGATTCAATTGAATTTTCAGAACTAGATCGATTCAAAGAGGAAGTACCTAAAATGCATAAATTGGCGCAAGCCCTTGCTTTGGACCAAATAAAAATGACACATCGATTAATGGAAGGCAACTTGGTAACCAATATTAAAAAAGCAGTCAAAGAAGATAAAATTGACTTTGTGGTAATGGGAACTTCTGGATTGACTGGCTGGGATGCTTTTTTTGTTGGTTCAAATTCGGGTTCTGTTATTATTGGAGTTGAAGTTCCTATGCTGTGTGTGCCTTTGTCAGCAAAATACCGTCCCATAAAAAACATTGGTTTTACCACACGGTTTAGGCCTAAAGATAAAAAGCCACTACAAGCTGTATTAGAAATTGCTAAAAAGCTGAATGCTAAAGTTAAATGCCTATATGTAAAAACCAATACTTCGGATGTTTCTTTTGAAACGATTGATTTATGGAAAAAAGAATACCGCAAAGAACCGATCTCTTTTTATATCCTGCTTAGTGATGCCATAAAAGAAACAGTCATTGATTTTGTTTCGAAAAAAAATATTGATGTTTTAACAATGCTTACCTATAAAAGAGGTTTTTTTGAAGGGTTGTTTGTTCCAAGTTATGGTGAAAAAGAAGAACAGGAATTAAACATACCTATTTTAGCAATTCACAGTGATTAGAGTTTATAAATAGATACTCTCTTTTTCTAGAAATGAAGAATTAAAAAAGCAAACTACTGATAATTATCATATTAATGCTTTAACTTTAAGTGTATTTTTGATAAAGCAATCACATTAAACGCTACATAACATGAAACGTATCCTCTTCCCAACCGATTTTTCTGAAACGGCAACCAATGCCTTTATTCATGCTTTAGAATTTGCAAAAATTGTTCAAGCTGAGATTATTTTGTTGCATACATTTGAATTGCCTGTATTTGACAATCAGTTTTTCCCTGAGAATTATATGATTATTTATGAATCATTGCAATTATCACAATTTGATATGTTTAAAGATGAAATACCAAAATTAAGAGCAATAGCTGAAGAACATCATTTAGATCAAATAAAAATGTCACATCGATTGATGGATGGTGACTTAGTTTATAACATAAAAAAAGCAATTAAGGACGATAAAATTGATTATGTTGTAATGGGAACGGAAGGCGCTTCGGGTTGGTCCGCCTTTTTTTCAGGCACAAATACAGGTAATGTACTAACCGATATTGATGTTCCTTTATTAAGTATTCCTATTGATGCTAAATTTGAACCAATAAAAACGATTGGTTTTACTACTCGATTTAGACCTAAAGATAAAAAAGCATTAAAAAAAATTCTTTCGATTGCAAAAATGGCTAATGCTGAAGTAAAATGCCTTTATGTGAAAACAGGACATTCTGATGTTACTAGGGACACAGTAAAAAAATGGGAAAATGACTTTGAAAATGAACCAATAGAGTTTTTTGTTATTACCAGCGATGAAGTAAAAGAAACGATATTGGACTTTATTTTATATAAAGAAATTGATCTTTTAACAATGTTAACTTATAAAAGAAGCTTTTTTGAAGGATTATTTCATCCTAGTTTGACTAAGAAATTTGCCAATAATTTTGATGTTCCAATTCTTGCCATTCCTATTGAGGAATAATTTGAAAATGTCACCTAATTTCATGTTTGTTTTATCCAATTTACTAATGAAATGAAGTGAAATATTTTTTTGAGTAAGAAGCAGCAGTTTAAATCGTATTAGTTTTGGCTGCTTTTCTTTTTTTTAGGATGGAATGTCCCATATTATCTTGATTTAACTAGCCGTTGCGATAGGTATTACTATTGGGAATCTTATATTTGTCTTTCATTAATACGTCAGATGAAAATATATAAATCAAAGGTTAAAAGTGTTTCGGAAGAATTAAAGACAATCAATAAAAAATACAATAGTATCAGCTTTTTTAGATTAGTCAGTATTGTGCTGTTTTTGGGTTCTCTTTATTTTTATATGCAAAATAGTACTATTCTCTTTATTGGATTGGCGGCAGTATTTTTTATCGCTTTTATTTTGTTAATGCGTTTTCATTCGAAATTACTTTTTGAACGAAATAAAAGGGAAGCACTTTTAAAAATCAATCAAGAAGAGATTTCTTATTTGGAAAGGAAAGCACTTCCTTTTGAAAACGGACAAGAATTTAATGATTTTCATCATCCTTATGCCTATGATTTAGATGTTTTTGGAGAACATTCTCTATTTCAAAATTTAAATCGAACAGCTACTTTTATCGGGAAGAAAACATTGGCACAGCAGTTACTTACTTTGTCAACGAACCAAACAATTTTAGACAACCAAGAAGCAACTAAAGAGTTATCTGAAAAGTTGGATTGGCGTCAAGATTTTTTGGCTTTGGCCAAAATGAGTCAGGATACAAAATCAAGTTATCAAGCTTTACTGCAATGGAGTAAATTTCCAATAACTCCTTTGCCTAAATGGGCTGGAATAGCATCGTATGTTACACCATTATTATTTATAGGAACTTTGATTACTTATTTGGTTACTTCTAAAGCCATTTTTTTAAGCTATTTAACCTATATCTTTCTAATTAATTTAGGGATTTTAGGGATGTTTTTTAAACGAATCCAAATAGAAATTGCCAATGCGGAGGATATTGATAAAGTCATTAACCAATATAGTTTATTGCTTAAAAAAATAGAAGAAGAATCATTTCAGTCTAAAAAATTGACGCAATTACAAAAAAGACTAAAGTTTAAAGCTCAAAATGCAAGTCTGCATCTTAAAGTTTTATCTGAATTGTTTTCTAATATGGATACTGTTGGGAATTTGTTGGCTGCGTCTTTGTTCAATGGTACTTTTCTTTTTAACCTTCATATATTAAAAAAATTATTGAGTTGGAAAGAAGCGCATGCAGCTATTCTAGAAGAATGGTTGGAAGTGATTGGAGAATTTGAAATGGTATGTTGCTTGGCTAATTTCTCTTATAATAATCCGGGTTTTGTTTTTCCAAATTTGAATTCTGATTTCAAAATTGCGTTTTCAAATTTAAGTCATCCTTTGCTAAATGAAAAAACAAGAGTAGGGAATGCAGTTCATTTTCAGCCGCAATCTTTTATGATCTTAACGGGGTCGAATATGTCTGGTAAAAGTACTTTTCTACGCAGTTTAGGGGTCAATATGGTTTTGTCAGGAATGGGATCAGTGGTTTGTGCAAGTGAAGCTACGGTGCATCCTTTACCAATATTAGTTTCCATGCGATTGTCGGACTCATTATCTGATAGTGAATCGTATTTCTTTGCCGAAATCAAGCGATTAAAACAAATCATGGATACATTAGAGGAGCGACCTGCGTTCGTATTGTTGGATGAAATTTTGAGAGGAACCAACTCAGATGACAAAAGAAATGGGACAATAGAAGTAGTAAAGAAAGTTATTGCTAAGAAAGCTATTGGTGCTATTGCAACCCATGATATTGAAGTTTGCTTAACAACCAATGAATATCCAGATGTATTGACAAATAAATGTTTTGAGGTCGAAATCCAGAATGATGAATTACATTTTGATTACAAACTGCGTGATGGAATTTGTAAAAATAAAAGTGCTACTTTTCTAATGAAAAAAATGGGAGTTATTTAAGAAAATTAATCTCCCTCTTAAAATAATCATCACAAAAAAAAACCGCATATCCCAAAAGGAAATAGCGGTTTTTTTAAATATAAAAATGGTTTGGTTAATAGCTTGTATCGAATGACAATGATAAGTATTATATTTCAATTTCAAAAATGAATATACAACAATTTCAAGGTTTAATGTTAACTATTTAACATTACAGGCATTACTAGCATAGTTACTGTTTCACCTTCTTCTAATCCATCAACAGGAGTAAGGATTCCAGCTCTATTAGGCAATGACATTTCAAGCATAATCATATCTGATTGTAGGTTAGTCAACATTTCAGTCAAGAAACGAGAATTGTATCCTATTTGCATATCGTCACCTTGGTAATCACATGTCAATCTTTCCTCTGCTTTATTAGAGTAATCAATATCTTCAGCAGAAACATTTAATTCAGCACCTGCAATTTTTAAACGAATTTGGTGTGTTGTTTTGTTCGAGAAAATAGCTACACGACGCACAGAACTCAAGAATTGAGAACGGTCAATCATTAATTTATTAGGATTTTCTTTTGGGATAACCGCTTCATAGTTTGGATATTTTCCATCTATTAAACGACACATCAATATATAATTATCGAATGAAAAAGTAGCATTTGAATCATTGTATTCAATTTTCACTTCCGCATCAGATGTGGAAAGAATGCTCTTTAAAATTGTCAAAGGTTTTTTTGGCATAATAAAATCGGCTACTTGTGATGCTTTTACATCCGTACGAGCATATTTTACTAGTTTGTGAGCATCTGTTGCTACAAATGTTAAACCTTCTGGAGAAAATTGAAAAAATACTCCAGACATCACCGGACGTAAATCATCATTTCCAGCTGCAAAAATTGTTTTGCTAATTGCGGTTGCCAATACGTCAGCAGGAACTAAAGTCACTGATGGCTCTTCAAGATTTACTGCTTTAGGAAACTCTTCGCCAGGAGCATATGCTAATGCATATTTTCCTGAATTTGAACTTATTTCTATAGTATTATTCTCTTGAACGGTAAAAGTTAATGGTTGCTCAGGAAACGTTTTAAGGATTTCCAAAAGTAGCTTTGCAGGTACAGCAACACTTCCTTGACTTGTAGAATCAATCGCCAAACTTGCAGACATAGTCGTCTCTAAATCGGAAGCTGAAACTGTTAATTCATTATTATTTAATTCAAATAGGAAGTTGTCCAAAATTGGCAAAGTATTACTGCTATTGATAACACTACCTAAAACTTGTAATTGTTTTAATAAGTACGAACTCGATACTATAAATTTCATCTGTTTTATTTTATTTTTTGAGCTTCTGTTTTAGTTAAATTACCAAAATAGAATACATTTTACAAATATATCGTAAACTATTCTAGTATTGAAACTTTTTTATTAACATCTATTTACTGTATTTTCTTTTTCTGATATAAGTAAATAAAAGTCCAAAAAGGGTTAAAATTAGGATTGGAAGCCCGATAGTTATGATTTGTGTCTGGGTATAGTTTTCGTATACTTTTTCTTTATCTAATAAAGGTAGGTCAAGATCCTTTGACCGAATGTTAATAAGTCCCGTGTCATCCAGTAAATAATTGACGCAATTTAGCATGAAATCTTTGTTGTCATACAAATTACCCGACCTTTGATCAAAACCTAATTCAACTGGTTGAAAGTTTTTATCCAATTGGTTTTTGATCAAATCTCCATCAGAAATTACAATCATTTTGCTGGCTTTCCCTTCTTTTTTGAAATTGCTTTGCTCAAATGGTAAAACCCGATTTTCAAATACCGAATGAAATTGACCTTCGAGTAAAATGGATAAAGGAATATTCCCTGTTTTGATATAATGATTCGGGCTCGTTTCTTCAGCAACAATATCCAAATTTACTTCGACAGGAGTACCGACTTTTTTCGAATATTGGGATGATTTTAGAAGTATTGTTTTCTTAATTCCATTTTTTAAAGTATCGATAGGATTGGCAAAATCAAATTTTATTCCGCCTAAATTCTTAACAATAGGATGCTTACTATCGGGGTAAACTAAAGGGGCAAATTTCCAGTTGAAATCTTGATACTGCGTAGCACTTCCTTGTTCGCCAGTAGCCAATTTTATTGGACTTCCTTGTTCGTCTTTTACAATATCAGGGTTGATTCTAAAACCGTATTTAAAGAACATATCATTTAGGTTTAAGTCTCTTGGGTACGCTAGTGTTGCTCCTGAAGAATTGTAAAGACTGTCCATTTCAACTGCTACTTGATCCACAAGCCATACTGTTTTCCCGCCGTTAATAATGTACTGGTCTAAAACTTGTTTTTCGGCGTCTGAGAAGGTTTCTGTTGGTTTTGCAATAACAGCCAAATCATATTTTTCTAAAGCTTCTAAACTTTGTATCGGACTTTTGGCAACCGAATCTAATGTAAATGGGCCAATGTGGTAACTTTCTCTAATTTGCAAAAGAAATTTTGCCATTAAAATATCTTGAAGCTCTCCATTTCCTTTAATTACCGCAATTTTTTTCTGTTTAACGGTAGTGATTTTATTGATGGCATCAGCAATAGAATACTCTAGGTGTTGTACAGAACCAATAACTTTTTCAGTTGTAGAAGCGCCCATTTTATTTTTCAATAATGGTATGTTCACTTCCTTGTTGTGGTATACCGCAATAGCCCAGGGAAATACCATAGCTTGGGATTGTTTCCCTTTGTCGTCAACAGTTATATTTACTGGAGTTAACCCTTTTCGATACAATTCTTTGATATTATCCATACTTGAATCTTCATTCTCTAATGGATTTACAAATTCGAAAACAATATTTTTATTGTATGCTTGAAATTCTTCTAATAATTGTTGGGTTTCTTGCTGTAATCGCTTGAATTCAGCAGGCAATTCCCCTTGCATGTATATCTTTATCGAAAGTGGTTCTTGTACTTGCTTGATGATATTCAAAGAGGTTTCAGAAAGGGTATACCTTTTGTCTTTTGTTAAATCAAAACGATGAAAAAATCGCATGCTGATTCCGTTTGCAATTAATAGAATGGCAATTGTTATCAATACCGTTTTTAGGTTGCTTTTTTGAATTGGTACCATTACAATTTAAAAGATTTTAGTTTATAAACAGTAAATGAAAGGAATAAAACAGTAATGCTTACAAAATAGAGAATGTCTCTGGTATCGATAACACCACGGCCCATACTTTTAAAATGATCTTGCATTCCAATTGCCGAAATTATAGTTGATACAGCAGGTGCAATTGATGCCAATCCTTCAAATCCGAAATAGAAAAAGAAACATAAAAATACTGCTACAATAAAAGCTACAATTTGGTTGTCGGACAGGGTGGAGGTGAATATTCCAATTGCGGAATAAGCTGCAATTAAAAATAATAAACCAAAATAAGACCCAATAGTACTTCCCATATCGATATTCCCTTCTGGCATTCCTAAACTAGAGATGACATAGACATAAATAAATGTAGGAATGATTGCCATAAAAATCAAGAGCATGGCACCAATGAATTTTCCGTTAACAATTTCCCATATACTCAAAGGTTTGGTTAATAACAACTCTAGTGTTCCTTGCTTCTTTTCATCAGAAAAACTGCGCATCGTAACGGCTGGAATTAAGAAAATTAAGATCCATGGTGATAAGGTGAAAAAAGGACTCATGTCAGCAAACCCAGTATTAAGGATGTTATAATCTCCTTGAAAAACCCAAAGAAATAGTCCGTTGAGAATTAGAAATAATGCGATAACTAAATAACCAATTGGCGAACCAAAAAAGGATTTAATTTCTCGTAATAATATTGCTTTCATTGTTTTTTGTTTAAAAAGTTTAAGGTTTAAGGTTTAATGTTGCTCAACTTCGAACATTAAACTTTAAACCAAAGAAGCTAATTTATCGACACTCCAAGCTTCGGGTTTGTCATTGAATAGTTTTTTGGTAAAAGTCCAAACTTCATCAAAAAAGGCGGAGTTTCGGTAATTTTCTAAATCGGCTTCGGTTTCCCAATAACTGTACGTAAAAAAGATACTTTTATTATTTTTATCTTGGTATAATTCTAATAGTTTATTTCCTGGTGCTAATCGAATTCTATCTTTTATGGATTCAAAATTCTCTAAAAAAGCAGGAATTTTTTCTTCGTGGAAACTTAATTTTACTATTCGTACAAACATTTAGGTTTTTGATTTTAGATTAACGATTGATAGTTTTAGATTTACCTGTTGGATTAAAATCTTAATTTTTAAATTGAATAGAAACTACATCTCTATAATTGAGTCCCAATAAACTATTAGCCGAACCTACTTTATCAGGATTGCTTCTAAATATTGCAATTTCAAGAAAACCGGCTTCATTGAATAGGGCTAATTTTTCCCCTTCATAGTTCTTGATTGGATATTTATCGGAACTGGCAATTGCCGAATAATTAGGCAAAATGGTTTTGATGTTTTTCGTTTTCATGATAATTTCATAAGGACGTCCTTTGGCCACTTCTAGAAATTGTTTTTTGGAAATATTGGTTACCACATTTCCAAAATGGTCAATATAAATTACATGTCCTTTCAATAAATTGGTGTCATCAGATGCAACTGCTTTTAATTCAGTTATTTGTTTTATACTACTAATTTCTTTACCAATTACGTTAAGTAATCCTCCTTTAGCAATATGGCAAGCGACTTTTACAAAAACATCAAGCCCAGAGGCATCACTTGGTAAACGATCATGAATGTTGATAGCCACTATTTTTTGAGGAACAATTTTTTGCGAAAGCATGCTTAAAATCCCATTATCGGCAGCAATAAAAAAAGAATCATTCCATTGCATTACAATATGGAGGTTCTCTTTATTTAATTCCATATCAACTCCTATCAGGTGAACAGTCCCTTTTGGAAAACTGGAAAAGGCAGCGCCAATTACGTAACTTGCTTCTACAGTGTTGAATGGGTCTATATGATGGGAAAGATCAATAATTGTAGCGTCAGAATATTCAGATAAAATCTTCCCTTTT
>TARA_R110000868_G_scaffold32516_5_pt1 | contig 48647 bp, 44 predicted proteins | sample TARA_R110000868 | Tara Oceans TARA_R110000868 (sample SAMEA4397489) | marine metagenome | biome: Polar Biome; feature: [SRF] surface water layer (ENVO:00010504); material: water (ENVO:00002006), including particulate matter (ENVO:01000060) such as... | depth 5 m | reverse complement strand
TTTATTGGATGAAAACACCATTCAGAGAATGTGGATCATGAGAAAATATTTGGCAGATATGAATCCGGTGGAAGCCATGGAATTTATAGAACAAAGATTTAGGCAAACTAAAAACAACGAAGAGTTTTTGTTGACCATGAATCAATAAAATATTATCGTATAACCCCAATAAAATGGGGAAAAATCAGGAATCCCATTTGGTTAAGTAGCCAAGTGGGATTTTTTTTGTTTTCCCTTCTTCCAACAATTTTGAAATTATTTTTTTAAGTGATTTTTTTAGATGTATAATAATCAGTAATTTAACATTTAATTTAACAAGTGTTTTCCCCCAACGCTTATCACTAAATATTCACTTTTATTAACACTAATCGTAAAAATTGGACTTATGAAAAATTTAAAAAGGATTTGCACAAAATTATGCTTTGGGGCTGTTATTATTTTTAGTTTCATTTCCTGCGAGCAGAAAAAAGAAAAATCGCCGGAGAAGGAACCAGAACCTACGGTAGTAGATGCCCCTAGGCAGATTGTAACGGTAGCACAGGCAAAAAGCATGTACGATTCCTATGGCGAACGCAGGGTTGGCCTAATTGAACAATACGAAAATGAACTTGCACCGGAAAAGAAATTTGATGTGGCCAGGTTTGGATATTACGATTACAACACCATAAAGGAATACATGACCTACATTGAGCAGGAGGCAAAAAAGGCAGATGTCGAGATTTCCTCCCTTCGTTTTTATTTTTCAAATTATCCTGATAAAAAAACTTTTGAAGATGGTCGGGAAATAAAACATCCAAAACAAAATTCATTTTTTATCATCCCTGCCGTAAAAGATAAAAATAATCGCGAGTACGGATTTTATATCCGGGAAGAGGACAATGGCAAAAATGTTCCAGTATTGCTTACAGACAATTTGGAACCAAAAAAAGATGGGGATATGGACAGACAAAAGTCCCAAGAATCCAAATCAGAGGCTTCTTTTATGCCAACGGCCCCTCCTGCTCCATTATTTGTTAAAAATAAAAGTCTTGTTTTAAATGAGGCCAATATGGTACCACCACCCTACCACGAAGATTAAAAATGCCCACTAAACCCAAATCAAAGTAAAAATGGAAGTACTGGATACTATTATAGAGAATGCGACTGAGCCTCTCTATGCGGTAGCATTATTAATGGCATTAATAAGGTATCCCAAATATTACAGCAGTCCTTTAAAATATTTTCCCGTTTTGTTGATGTATACCTTCCTAACGGAACTTTTGGGCTATTTTACAAAAAACTACGAAGTGTTCCATATTTCCATTTTTACTACTATTGTTAATCACAATGTGATTATTTACAATATTTACAATTTAGTATTCTTTACCTATTTTTTTTATGTGTATTGGATTTATATAGAAAGTAAAAAGTTCAAAAACATTATATTCTATTGTGGAATGTTTTTTCTGGTTATCTCCTTTGTAAATCTCTTCTTTCAAAACTTTAAATTGGAATCCCAAATATTTAGCTATTTGGCAGGTGCCATTATAATTTTGATATGCATCATTCTATTTTTTTGGGAACATCGCAAGGGCTCAAAAAGGCTGGATTATAGCTTCACGGGCATTAAATGGATAAGCATTGGTCTACTCATTTTTTATATAGGATATGCTCCAATTAAAGCTTCCCGATTTTATAATCATTTAAACCAATTAAATGAATATGTACACTTTAGAAGAATGCATCTTACCCTGATTATTATAATGTATCTGTGTTTTATCATAGGATTCCTCAGAATGAAACGCAAGTTTTGGATTTGATCCATCCAAGTATTTCCCTCTACTTCCCGTTGGTACGATTAATATTAACAAGACTTGGCGTCGTATTTCTAAGTGAAGGTTTCCCTTTTGTCTGGCAGCTATTTTAGATAATCCAAAAATACTTTGTAAAAAAGGCTAATTTCCAACCTACTTTTTAATATAAACCGTCTTTTTGTTTACAAACTCCAACATCCCTTCCATAGACAGCTCTCTACCATATCCTGAGGCTTTAGTACCCCCAAAAGGCAATCTAGGGTCCGACTTTACCATTTCATTTATAAAAAATGCCCCATCGGGTATTTCTCCAATTATTTTTCTAGCCGATTCAATATCCTCTGTAAAAAGCATAGAACCCAATCCAAATGTAGAGTTTGCGGCCAAAGCAATGGCTTCGGCTCTATCCTTTGCTTTTACGATAGCCGCTACAGGACCAAATAGTTCCTCGTCAAAGGCTGGCATCCCGGGAACTACATTTACAAGTATAGTGGGCTCATAATAGGCTCCGCTCCTTTTATTGCCAAAAAGGACTTTGGCTCCCTTAGTTTCCGAATCTTTTACTTGTTGGGCAAGGGTTTTGGCCAGGTCCTCCCTTGCCATTACGCCTATTTCGGTTTGCTTGTCCAGCGGGTCCCCAGATTTCAAGGCCTCAACCTTATTGCGAAATTTCATTAGGAACTCTTCATAAATAGTTTCCAACACTATAAATCTCTTTGCCGCTATACAGCTTTGCCCGGTATTCTGCATTCTGGCCATTACCATGGTCTCCATATACGTGTCCAAATCAGCATCTTCCCATACAATACAGGCATTGTTGCCACCTAGTTCCATGACAGATTTTTTTAAATGTTTGCCCGCTTGGGCAGCTATTGACCTTCCTGCTTTCTCACTTCCAGTTAGGGTAACGCCCTGGACAATAGAATTACCAATTATGGATTCAAGTTGTTCATGGTTCGCAAGAATAAATTGAAAGCTACCCTCGGGGTAACCTGCCGCTTTAAACAACTCCTGAAGTGCAAAACCACAGCCAGGAACATTGCTGGCATGTTTCAATATCACCGTATTACCAGCTGTGAGCGTGGGCGCCGCAAAGCGAATAACCTGCCAAAAAGGAAAGTTCCAAGGCATAATGGCCAATACACAACCTATGGGGTCATAACTTATAAAACTTTCATCAGCCTCGGTTTCAATAAGGTCATCAGCTAGAAATTCAACGGCATTCTTCGCATAAAAATCGCAGGCCCATGCGCATTTTTCAATTTCAGCAACACCTTGGCTTACGGGTTTACCCATCTCTTTGGACATTAGTTGGGCATATGTCTCTTTATTCTTTAGCAAAGCCTTCCCCAAATTTTTCAAAAGTCCGGACCTGTATTCCACACTTTCGTTTTTCCAACTTTCAAAAACAAGCTCGGTCTTATCCAATACCCCCTTAATGTCCCGATCTGAAAACATTTTATATTTTTCCAACGATTTCCCGTTATATGGGTTTACAGACTCTATATATTCCATTTGATATGATTTTAATATTAATAAAAAAATTTAGATAAAAGGATTGTATATATTAGTTAACGCCATAACATAATTGGCAAATAGTTATACCGTTTTATAGCAGTCAACCTATTTAAACAATGCCATGATTTTTTCCCGATCATATGTATTATCTATGTTCCCCTCTACATCCATTTTTAAGGCCTCCAATTCCTTTTGAACTTCCTCCCTATTTTCCTTTGATATTTTAGTATCCTGTACTATATATTCCAAGGCTCCCATAAGTGATAGAACAACCGAACTATCCTTTTTTGCATACAACCTGATCGGCTGAACAATTATTTGCATTAATTCTCGGGCCGTTATGGAATTTCGTACTAGAATAAGCTTGCCTTCCCTTAAGGAGTTGGATGTTTTATGGGGAAACCTCATCATTTTTCTAAGCAAAGGTGCCAACTTATTAATGGCATCAATAGCAGTTCCAGGATCATTTATTCCAGGTGACATAGCCTTGACCGCTATTTCCATTAATTTAATAAATCCATCTATACCCTTGTTTTGATCGTTTCTATTACTGGAAATATTTGCACATAGCAAAAGGCCTTCCAAATCACCATCATTAAGGGAATTTTGAATTTTAATAAATGGCATTCCTTCCCATAAATGTTGTCCACTGTAAGGTAGTATTTCTAAATTTAGGCCCTTATCAGCTAAGGAATCACTTATCAATGTGGCATCAAAGCCTATATAATAACCCGACTTATGGCTATAAACGGTTTGAAAATTGTCCATCCCATTTTTCTTAAGCCCGACTTTGGACTTACCCAAATCCTCGCATTCCTTATCCAAATCTCTTGAGCTGGACCTAAAGATATTTTCTATTATATTTTGAATTTGAATGGAGATTGAAATACTATGAATAAAATATACGAACAGCCCTATACTAAGTACCCCAGAAATTGCGGCCAACATGGTTGAGAAGCCTACCGAGTGGGACTCAATTTCATTGGCACCAAGAACAATAAGAACTATGATACAATACAATAAAGTACCTATATAAACTCCCAGAATTAATTGATGCCGTTTATTGGAAATTAAACTTGGCAATAATCTTGGCGAAAAATTGGAGGACGCCTGACTAAGTACTACCATGACCATAGTAAAACTAAATACTGTCAAAGAAAGGATACCTCCAATAAGCGTCGTTAGTATAGCTCTGGCCGTTTCGTAATTTTCAATAAAAACGTAAGGTATCCGTTGTTTTAATTGCTTCGCCAACTCCAAATTCTCCAATTCCAAAGCAATAAAGGCCAATACAAAAAATCCTAAAGAGATAAGTACAGGATAAAAGGCAATACTCTGTAGCACCCTACTATAAAGTATCTTCAAAATTTTTAAGGCCGTTTTAAACATAGTCTTCCCAATTAATAAGATTCTTAAAGGTAATAAAACCTCTATCTATGTAAAACTCAATACCAAGAATTAGTAGCGCATATGATCGAAAATAAATTATCAATTAAAAGAATACCGCAAAAGCCCCTTCTTGGTATAAGAGCTAAAATTAATTAGAATAGAGCACACTTATTTTAACAATCTTGGATAATTTTGGAATAAAGAAAAATGGTTGCTTAATTTGAATAGGCAATGAGAAAAACCTGAATCTTGGGGAAAATTCAGGATAAACAGTATTCTGCTTTGAATTACAATGAACTACAAAATTAATTCAAAGTAAGATGGTTAGGTTGGTTGTTGATTAATGGTTCCGACGTATTTAAATGTCGGAACCATTTTTATGGTACTGCCTCCGAATGATTCAGGATCTTCCTGTAACTCTGGAGTACATCAAAAGCAACTTCTTAACTACTTGGCCAATGACTAAAATATAAAATTATGGATTTAAAGATCGACGAGGCTTGGAAAGAAATGATCAATAGATTGTCATCTTGGGTAGATGCGCTAATAGTGAATTTACCAAATATAATTCTTGCGCTGATCGTATTCACTGTAATTATTATACTCTCTAAATATGTCACCAAATTAACCTGGAAACTACTGGAAAATAGTAGGCTACAGAAATCCATGAAGAACGTTATTGCCAAGTTACTTTCTGTAATGGTTATTCTAACCGGTCTATTTCTTATCCTAGGAATATTGGATCTGAGCAAAACCTTAAACACTATTTTAGCAGGAGCCGGAGTTGCTGGTCTGGCTGTAGGACTTGCATTGCAGGGCGCATTGGCCAACACTTATTCCGGAATAGTGCTGTCTTACATAAAACACATTAAATTTGGGGATTGGATAGAAAGCAACAATTACGAAGGTGAGGTAGTCGATATAGATCTGAGGGCAGTGACCATTAAACAATCGGATAACAATTTGGTTTATATTCCCAATAAATTAGTTTTGGAAAATCCCATAAGAAACTTCTCCACTACATCCCAATCCCGTGTAATATTAAACTGTGGTGTAAGTTATTCCTCTGACCTGGAATTTGTTCGTGATTTAGTTTGCAATACCATTACATCCCATTTTGACAATATTGAAAAGACCAGGGAAGTAATTTTTCTTTATACCGAATTTGGTGATAGCTCCATTAATTTTGAAACAAGGTTTTGGATCAAATCCACTTCTTCTTTGGAGGTATTAAAAGCCAAAACCATTGCCTTGATGGCCATAAAAAAGGCTTTTGACGCAAATGGCATCAACATACCTTTTCCCATTCGCACATTGGATTTACCTAAAGATTTTATGAAGTCAACCTAACCCTATACAAATAACAGGTGTTTTATTCTGAAATGGCTTTCTTATTGGCCTAAGTAAAATAGCAAAGGGATATAAAAATCAACATCGCCCTTATAGGAACCAAAAGCGATGTGACAAAAATTAAATTTTTTAGCGTTAATTCACTTCTTAGCAACATATTACCTTAGCCTAACATGATGTTAAACAGGAGGCATCTTAAAAAAAACTCACTGCCTATTTTTAAAACACATAATATGAGCACATACACTGAAACCTTAAGTGAAAAATTAAATGATCTTTTAGAAAAAACCTACGATGCCGAGAAAGGATATAAAAAGGCGTCCGACAATACGGATAATCCTTATCTAAAATCCTTCTTTGTTAAAAAGAGCGCAGAAAGGCACATGTTTGGTTTAGAGCTAAAAAGTGAAATTACTAATTTAGGGCAAAAATGGGAAAAAGATGGAAGCGTAACTGCTGCCTTGCACAGAACGTGGATGGACCTTAAATCGCTCTTTTCCTCTGATGATGAAGAAGCAATGCTGGAAGAGGCCATTAGAGGCGAAAAAGCATCGGTGCAAGAATATAGGGAGGTACTTTCTGAAACAAATTTAGCCCCTAGCACGGCTACCATTTTAACCCAACAAATGAACCAAATTCAGGCAGACTTAAATCAGGTAAAGCGATTGGAGGATTTAAAATAATTAGCATTTATCAGAACATTGGTAAAGAGGATGCCAAACCATCCTCTTTCCGTGTTAATTTTAAAATTTAAATGAATAATTTTAGCAAAGCATCGATTACCCTGAGTTATAGATTGCAATAAACTAATATTTATGTACCACAAACTATCCAATACAGCTAATAGAATTACATTGGAAAGGGAATTCAATATACGTTTTAAATACCCCAATCTATATCAAAAACAAGTATTGATCAACGGTATGGATGAAACTACAATTCCCATAATAACCATGCATGAGCCAGAATTACTGGTCCCTGCCATATGGGGATTATTACCGGAAGGCTACAAAGATGATTGGAGTGTATTCCAAGATATCTTCAATTCTTTAAATCTCCATATTAGCTCTTTGAATAACCCGTCTTGGTATTCCAGTGCCCTATTACATAGAAGGTGTCTTATTCCGGTTACCGGATTTTTCACATCATACCTTATCGACGGTATTCTCTATCCTTATTATTTTCACAGAAAATCTGGAATGCCTTTTTTCTTGGCCGGTATCTACAATAAACTTGATGATGGTTTCCTAACCTGCACCATTATCACCACCCACAGCCATCAAAATCTAAAAGCAATAAAGAATATAGATGGTACAGTTCCTATGATGCTCCCTAAAGACTTAAATAGCACATGGCTAAGTGCTGATTTAAATGAAAATGACATCCAAAATCTTTTGAATTCCACCCCAAACTTTAAGTTAATAGCACATCCCATTTCAAAGGAATTCTTTAAAAACAATATCTCATACGCCTCTATGTTAGAGCCTGTTTATTATGAGGCTGCCCCAAAGGGTATGATCCTTAAGCATGGTGTAGAATTACTTTCCTTATAATTTAGCTCACTAAGCAATCATCTTAAAATTACACTTGGGATTAAATTATTTTTCCAAAAAGACGGTAATTGGACAAAGTCCAGACTAAAATACATGAAAAATTATATTTGGAAAAACCTCTACACAAACCCGCCAGTATATTTAATCTACAATATCCATCTCATCAACTACTTCATTATTAAATAATTACCGCTTGAAATTATATCTATCTGAGTTAAACATTAACTGGATACCGCAAAGCGATACGGAAAAATACTTGGACATTTGTATAAAGGGCAGAGAAGTTGGCCCAAAGTATTAACCTTAAAAACACATATTATGTTACGTTGGACAGTCACATTTGTAATATTGGCAATAATAGCCGCAATTTTTGGATTCGGTGGAATAGCAGCAGGAGCTGCCAGCATTGCTAAAATCTTATTTTTTATTTTCTTGATTCTTTTTGTAATCTCATTGTTTACTGGAAGAAGTAAAATTTAGACTCAGACACTTATACCATAATAAACCCTATGGTAACTATAACACAATTACAATTTAAACTAATCTAAAATTAAAATAGTTATGAGAAAATCGTTTTTATATTTTGTATTGACATTAATATTCACAGTTTCCCTTACTGCATTAAATGGCTGTAGGGAAGAAAAATCTACCGGAGAAAAAATTAAAGATGGAGTGGAAAAGGTAGGTGATGATATTGAAGAAGGCGTAGAGGAAATTGGAGATGAAATAGATGATGCTACGGACGACAACTAGAACATCGTCAACAACTCTTTATATTTAAATTCAACGGACATTTTCCTTTCTGGACCTTGTCCGTTTTTTATAATTTAAAAATAATTACGACATACCACTGTACACTTGAAAGAATTGGATTTAAAAAAAAGGTATTGAAAGTAATCTTGTATGCTAAAATAATTCAGGTGTAAATTCTATGAACCACACACTAATTTAAAATTAAAACCATGAAAAATGAGTTCGCTAGGCATGAAAGTGATATAATTGACAAATATCAGAAAAAAGGCTTCACAGGCAATTATAAGGTTGAACATAATAATTTGATGGACCTGGACACCAAAATTACCTATTCCCCGAAAAATGTAAATATTGTTGCCGAACATCGTTTCGAGGGCATGAGCAATCCTTCCGATATGTCCATACTATACGTATTGGAAACCATGGATGGCAGCAAAGGAACTGTTTTGGCAAATTATAGTCCATCCAGTAATCTTGAAACCGCCGAGTTTTTTAAACAGATTCCTAAGGAGAACTATTTAAAGGACAATACCAAAGCCCAATAGATCTAATTACATTTCCCAATACCCCTTTCTATGGCTAGGGTTATAAAAACCAGACTATGGGATACAAAAAGCCCTTTCCATATGAAATGGAAGGAGCATATACTTTATGAGGTAAAAAATGATTTAGGAATTTTCTTCCAAATCAAAAAATCATCATCTTTGTTGATACGGCCAATTCTTTATGTTTATCAAGAATTGAAAAGGCAATTTTAACCCGCAATAATAAACAATTGATGAGAGTCTATTTAAAGTTCGATTTTAATACCATCTGTAAAACTGTTTTAAGGGAACAATTGGATATGTTAGGAATTGATTATACGATTCACGGTGTTGGAGAAATTGAATTTGGCAGACAGCCCACAGATACGGAAGAACAGAAAATGTCCAATATGCTGGGCAATTATGGAATTGAAATCATGGATGATCATCAGGTAGCTTTAGTGCAACGTATAAAGGATACGGTTACGGATTGGATACATGACGAAGAGAACCCAAAACGGTATAACTTCTCTACATATCTTTCCGAAAAACTGGATTATACCTATACCTATCTGTCCTCAATCTTTTCGGAGACTACCTATTCCTCTATAGAGAACTTTGTAATACTAAAAAAAATCGACATCGCTAAAAACCTTATAAGTCAAAATAATTCCACCCTAACGGAAATAGCATACCAACTTAATTATAGCAGTGTAGCACACTTATCGGCACAATTCAAAAAAACTACAGGACTTACCCCCTCTACATTTCTGAAAATAATTCAAAAAAGAAAAGAAAGAGCCTTAACTCAAGAATAACCATACTAAATTATGCCTTTACATACCATGAATATTGCCTTGGCCGATGACGATGAAGATGACAGAATGTTGTTTAAGGAGGCCATAGAAGAAATTAAGATCAAAACGAATCTCTCATTGTTCAACAATGGCCAAGAATTAATGAATTACTTGACCATGCCCAAGGTTATATTACCACAAATTATTTTTCTTGATTTGAACATGCCTATAAAAAATGGAATGCAATGCTTAATTGAAATCAGGAACAATCATTGTCTAAGAGAGCTTATGGTCGCTATCTATTCTACCTCCTCCTCGGAATCGGATATTGAAGAGACCTTCATAAATGGAGCCAATATTTATATCAACAAACCAAACAGTTTTGGAGGTTTAAAAAATGCCATAGACAAAGTGTTACAGTTAAATTGGCAATACCATACCTCGACTCTAAATAAGGATAATTTTTTGTTAAGGATATAAAGTCTTATCAGTATGACATTTAAAAAGTTGGCATCTTCATCAAAGTTTTTTGCGGTCTTACTTATTTTGGCCATTGCCCTTCTAATGTTTATTGGGAGTGTGAGTTACAAACAAGTTATTCGTCTTGGTAATTCGGCAGAAATGGTTTCCCGCACTTTGAAAATTAACAAGGAAATAAATCAACTTTTCTCGTACTATGATCAAATGCAATCTACGGAATTCAAAAACGTATTGCTGAAGGATACCTTGGGCATATCTTCCTATGAAGTTTACAAACCCGAGGTAGTGGCGTCCTTTAAAAAATTAAAGGAACTCACTGGCCACAACCCCGTGCAACAAACAACGCTTCTTAAGGTATACCAATGGCAGGATAGTCTTTACCGAGCATTAATGGTCATGTCAAAAATTCCGTATCAAAAATCAACCTATTCGGAAAGTAACCAAAAAAAAATTATTGCTGTTTCCCAGGCTGTTACCCAATTAAACTTGCTTGAAAACCAAATGCAAAGGGAGATGCAACTACAGCTTACCAAACGCACGGAAGAATATAATTCCCAGTTCTTTTTTACCCCAATAATTACATTGTTGTTGGGCACGTTCGCCGTGTTCATATTTGTTATTTCCTATTTGCAAATCAATGCCCAGCGTAAGAAAACGATTACTGCGGAGAAATTCATGCAAAATATTCTTGCCAGTACGGACAATATAATAAGTTATTTTCTACCCATTTTTGATGCCTCCGGTGAAGTCAAGGATTTTATTATAGAATTCACCAACGAAAAAATAGAAGAGGTATTGGGAGATAAATCCAAAAATATAGCTCATAAAAAAATGTCCGAGTTAATTCCGGTAAATTTTGAGAACGGTATATTTGAAGAATTGGTAGCGGTTATAAAAGAGGGGACTCCCCGAAAATTTGAAAAGTTGTTTAATTATAACGGGAATAGTTTTTGGTTCAAGACCACTGCCGTGAAAATGGAGAAAGGGGTACTAACCACCTCTACGGATACCACCTCTGAGCGGCAGCACACCCAGCACTTAAAGATCTTGAACGAGAAGTTGGAAACACAAAACAAGCAACTGGAGGAAACCAAAGCATTTCTGAACAACATCCTTGAAAGTACCAGTAACACCATTAGCCATTTAAATACGGAAAGGGACCAAAATGGCAACATTACCGATTTTATATATTTGTTCACCAACAAGGAAAGTGTAAGGCTTACTGGAAAACAGACAAGCGAGGTCATTGGAAATTCCATCTCTAAAATCTATCCCTTTGTACATGAGACAGGATTGTATGACTTGATGGTAAAATGTGCAAATAGTGGAATTATTGAAACCCATGAATCCCAATATACGCTAAAAGGAAAGCCTGTATGGATCCATACGACGATAAACAAATTGCACAACGGCATTACACTCACTTCATACGATATAACCCAAATTGTTAACTCTAAACAGCGGCTGTTGGAGCTAAATGAAGAATTGATGGTTCAGAATTCCATTTTGAACGATGCCGAAGCTGAAGCAAAAATTGGCAGCTATAGATTCAACGTTCTCAATATGGAGTCGCATATGTCCCTTAATTTTTACCGACTATTGGAATGTGAACCCAACGAGTTTATTCTTAGCCCAAAAAACTTTAGGCCATATATTCATCCAAAAGATCTCAAAATTTATGACGAGAAAGTAAAATTGGCCTTAGAGGAAAAGATAATTAGCAATTTTATATACCGAATCATAACCAAAACTGGAAAGGTAAAATATTTTCAGAATACAGGACATTTCCTTCAAAACGAATTTATTGGGGTAGTAAGGGATATTACCAAGGAGCTACAAAACGAGCAAAAATTAAAGGATAAAAACCTAGCGTTGAATCGTTCCAATAGTGAATTGGAATCCTTCAACCGAGTTGCAAGTCATGACCTTCAGGAACCACTAAGGAAAATACAGTTATTTATCTCCCGAATAAACGATATGGGGACCGATACGTTTTCAGAAAAGCAGGAGGAATATTTTTATAAAATAAGCTCGTCAGCAAACAGAATGCAGACGCTTATAAAATACTTACTGTCATATTCCAGACTTAATATCAATAAAAAGGACTATTTAATGGTGGACTTGAACCAGGTGCTGGAAAAGGTACTGGAAGATCTGGAAGCACCTATCAAAGAAACTGGAATAGAAATCGTGATAGATGATCTTCCCGAAGTTAGGGGGGTACCCTTCCAACTAGAACAACTCTTTAATAACCTAATTTCAAATTCGGTTAAATATCATAGTACCCAACAGAGACCAAAGATTAATATCGTTTGCAGAAAATTGGAACGCAACGAAATTGAATATGAGTTTAGAAAAAAAGCCAAGCTGTATTACCAAATTACAATAGAAGACAATGGCATTGGTTTTGACCAGCAAGATTCGGACAAAATATTCGAACTTTTCCAACGTCTGCATCACAAAAATGAATATTCGGGATCAGGCATTGGTTTGGCTATCTGTAAGAAAATTGTTGAAAAGCATAAGGGCCATATTGTAGCTCAAGGTCAACCCAATAAAGGAGCTACCTTTTACATATACTTGCCCGCATAAATAACTCCCGTTAACATTATTAAGCGACCTTAAACTTCTTCAATATCCGTCGATTACATCCATTTTGGGGATAATATAATACCCTTCCATCAACATAAATACTTTCCAACACATTGGCTCAAACCAATTAATTACTGTCCTTTTCCGTCAAAAACGCCCGTTTTCGTGGAATTATATAACAGAATTTAAAAATTGTATAACAGAAAAGGACCTGGCTATATCGAAATTTGTACAACACAGAAATCAATAATTAAAGACAACAGCCATGAAAAAGACAGTAAATCAATTTCCATTGTATTCTAAAATCGGTAAAAGTTGGACTTTGAATACAAACACTAATGAGTGTAGTGGTCTACCTGAAAATTTCATTATGGGGATGACCAATCAAAAAAAAGAATCCGATTAGCAATTAATTCTATTTAACAAAATGACCAGCTAAGTCATTTTTGAAGCAAACACACATAATGTCCAAAATATTGATTATTGCAGCCATAATTATGGTCACTATATGGGCCATTGGACTTTTTATGCTCGATATGGGTATCAAAATACATTTTTTCCTATTAGTGGCTGTAGGACTTTTTATTACAAAGGTGATAAGAGAGAAAGAAAGCAATTAACTTAAAACAAAGAACCATGAAAATAGTATATTTAAAATCGAATAATATAGACAACATATTTAATCAGTTACAGCAAGATTTAGGGGGGAGTTTAGTAACCCGTCCACAGGAATACAATCTACAACTAGACAACAATTTTGTCCGTGGAGAAATTAAAGGAATATCATTTAATAATAATATTTCCTTTATGGAATTTGACCTAATATTTAGTGAAGATACCCTTATCATCAACAATATGCCGGTTTCCAATCCAATTCACTTTATGTACTGTGCTCAAGGAAAAGTATCCCATAGTTTTGGAATAAAGGGAGATAAAAGGCATTTAAATCAATATCAAACCGGTATTTTTTCTTGCGACCCAAGTAAAGACACCACTTTGTTCTTTGAAGCTGATGTTAACGTTAAGCTTTCAAATATTATGGTGGACACCCACAATGCAACAGCCGGTGATGAGGGAGGCGACCTACTACAAAAGCAATTATTAAAGACCTTTATGCCCAAGCATAACAACGAAACTTTTGCCTATACAGGGTCCTATAATCTTCAAATAGCTGAAAAAATGCAGCAACTGGACGTTATAACCCAAAAAGGATTGGTGAGAAACTTATTGATACAAGGCATTGTGCACCTTATTCTGGCCATGGAAATTCAACAGCATAAAGAAGATAAGAAAAATGCCAAAAACAATTTTGGTTCATTGACCAAGGAGGAGGTAGAGGACATAAAAGAAATGGCCAATTTTATAAAAAATTATCCTGAAATTCAATATAGTCTAAAATACCTCAGCAAAAAAACCGGGCTTTCGCCAGCTAAGCTTCAAGAAGGATTTAAACTATTATTTGATAGGACCGTTACGGATTACATAAGGAATATAAGGGTTGAAACTGCAGAACATCTTATTAAAACTTCAGATCTAAATATATCGGAAATTGTATACAGCGTAGGACTTACCAGTAGAAGTTATTTCTCCAAAATATTTAAGGAAAAATACAATTGCAGTCCTAAATACTATCAGGACCATCAAAATCCTGTAGCTGTAACGGCATAAGGCTCTATAGTTTGATACGTTTCCCTAAAACCAGTCTTCTCGACTGGTTTTTTTGTTTCCAATCCGTAACTCTCCCCTATTTTATAGATAACTTATTAGTTAACCTTTTACTACTATTATCAGCTGGCTTTTGGTTTGGTAGGGAGTTATATTGTAACGCCAAAAAATGGATTCCAATGCTGCCATCAATAGTGATGAACACCTGAGTGGCGTAAAAAAAGTAATTAAGCCTATCTCCAAACTTGTAAAATAGAAGTGTTTTGGACTATAAAGCATGGGCATGTACACCGTATGAAATGACCCATTAATCCTAAAAAAAACGGCAAGAAAGATTTTTCTTGCCGTCCGTATCAACTATGCTTTGAATGGTTCAACTATTAAAATGTTTTTAAGGAAGCCCTTAGCATCCAGGACATTTGCTCATGTAGTTGCATTATACCTGTTATAAAATCGGCAGTACCCTCATCATTATGTTCTTCAGCATTTTCCCCAATACTCTTTCTTATAAATTGTATAATAGTTCTGTGATCCTTTAACAAGCCCTCCATCAAAGTAAAACTATCGTTCTTTTTGGGGCTTTCATCCTTTAAATGTGAAAGGTCTAAAAACTCATTTAAGGTACCGGGAGAATAAAATCCCAGCATACGGATTCGCTCTGCCACCTCATCAACAATTTTTTCTATTTTATTGTATTCCTCTTCAAAAAATACATGCTTGGTATGGAAATCAATTCCCTCCACATTCCAATGAGCATTCCTGAGTTTGGTATAAAGCAAATATTCGTCCGCTAAAAGTGTGCGAAGCATTTCTACTACAGCCTTTCTATTATCCTTCTTAATTCCGATATCAGTTTGTGTTGTTTTCATAGTACTTATATAATTTTTGTTAATACCTAAATTTAGTACTCCTGCTCCGGAAACCTTGATCGCAACCATTTTTTGTTTTGCTCTATTGCATTGTACCCTATAAAATGATTGAACTAGGAGAATTTCTTGGGGATAATCCACTTTCTCCAATATTTCAGCTATCCCAATCCTATAATCCAACAAAAGGTTAGTGTGTTTTAATTTGGAGGATTTTGTCTCCAAGAAGTATTATTTGCCAAAGAAGTATTTCAAAATAATTTTTATAATCCTAGCCTATCATACTCCCCTATCCTTAAGTTGGGATTTCCAAATTTTGCTTATATCGTGATACAATGGTATTGCTAAATTCTATTCTTTTTTACCGTCTCCTGTAAGTGTACTTACTATGCCATCCATAACATTCAGCCATAAATAATTAAAGAAGGATTTAGTGACATCCCTCTCGGCATATATTTCGCCATGTCTAAAGCCCATGGCATCAGTTTTAGAACCGTCATTGGTAATCATGTTACCAAGGAATGTTAAAAATTTATTGACCCCTAATCTATCCTTTTTCAGTACCATAAAACGAAAATCTTGATACTTCATTTTCATATCTCCACTAGAACTTATGGCATCACCACTAATTGTGAAATAAAGCTCATTAATGTCACCTTCTGCTTTGGCCCGAAGATTGGATTGCAAAAATTGATTAAGACTTTCTGATTTAAAATCCTTTACTACTCCTGAAACATAAAAGGCATCGTTCTCCTTACTGGTGTCAAAATTCCACTGAAGCTGAATTTGGGCATTCCCCATAAGTTTGGCACTGGCCTCTATCTGTGTCTCCTCTGCTTTTTCATAGGTATTTGAAATGTTGTTCAAGCTTGCTTCCAAATCCGAAAACACAAGTTCCCCTGGTAAAGTCCCTTCATTTACCAGTTCTGCATAAGATATATCTCCATTTTTAATATTGATCTTGGCTATATCCAAATCTATGGGCATCTCCCGTAATTTTTGGCTATATAATTTTTTTGGCACCATATCATCGGCAACTAATTTGTCGCGGTAAATTGCCAAACTGGGTTGTTGTACCATCATTGAGCCGGTCTTAAAAAAAAACCGTTCAGAATTATATCCAAAATCTATATCCGACAATTTAACCTCCTCAACAGTCAAATCCAGGTGGTCATGTTCCTTCGTCAATCTTTTTGAAAGTTCTTTTCTATCATATTTGGTCTTTAGGTTTAAATTGGATAATTGAAGCTCACTCCCCTCTACCTTGGCACCTTTAATTGTTAATATTTCAAATGGATCAATATCCAAAAACAATCTCCCTGTACTCAGGAAATACTTTCCATAGGTTAAGGGAATTTTACTTTTGAACAAACTTCTGTCAGTCTTTAAATCTTCGACCGACAGATTCAATTTTTCTACGGTAAACTTTATAGTGTTGGTTTCTTTTTGAATATTGACAATTTCACCGTCCACAATTTCCAAATGGTCCAATATAAAAACCTTCTCCGTTCCAGCATCTAAAGGCTTATCCGGAGCAATTTTGTTGGAAGAATTATCGGTATAAAAACGCACCTTAGGGTTAAGCAGCTTTATTTTATTGGCGCCAATTGTGTTTCCGAAAAAATAATTGAAATATCCAAAGCCTTCCATGCTTATGTCCTCCATATGCATTTCCGTATGTTCAGCACCAGTATTCTTATTACTCATATCCAAGGTAATATCGGTTATTAGCAAGGAGCCTGTAATTAGGTTTACTTCTATTTTATCATATACCAAGTGTATGTGGGCAGGTATTTTTTTATCAAGGAAATTGACAATATACTTCTTCGCACTAATTTGCAGGATATGAATCATCGAGTAAATGATGGCTATAGCAATAGCGCTAATTTTGAATAATCTATTTTTTAAAATTTGAATTGCCATATGTACCCTTAAAATCCAACAACTACAAAATTGGATTATAAAACCTTATTTATTGGTCCAACAAAATTTAATATTGACTGAATTGAACAATTCCCCGGACGATTACTTATCGAGTTACAAATTGTTCCGATGAAGGTCTTTTTATAGCTGTATAAATTCTAACATTGCCAATAAATCTTAAAACACATTCATGAAAAGAATATTTAGTGTATTAGTAGTTGTAGCAATAACAATGGTCTCGGCCAACGCCCAATCCATCTCAAAAAATGCCCTTGGGTTGAGATTAGGTGACAATGACGGATTTGGAGGAGAAATTTCCTATCAGGCTCGCTTAAGCACTACCCATAGATTGGAATTGGACTTAGGCTGGAGAGATGGTAAAAATTATGATGGATTTAAACTTGCCGGTTTACACCAGTGGGTTTGGAACATTGAAAATGGTTTTAATTGGTATGTTGGTCTTGGCGGTGGCCTTGGGTCTTATAGCTTTAATGACAATAAAAACTTTAATGACGGTAATGATTATACCGACACTTTTGTGTTTGGTGCGGGTGATATAGGTATAGAATACAACTTTGATATCCCCTTATTAATTTCTTTGGACTTTAGGCCCGAAATAGCTTTTGGCGATGAACGTTATAATAATAACGATTTAGGTTTGGACATTGCACTGGGATTAAGGTATCAGTTTTAACTTATATAAATCCCGGGACCAATGATTTTGATTCCGGGATTTTTTAATCACACCGTTTTACCATAAAATTTAAAATAGGTATCATCCCTATTGTAAAATTTTGCACAGCCAGCTATGGCTCTAGCTGATTTTATTACTAATTTGTTACGATGAGTAGCCTCTCGTTAAATCTTCCTGGTTTTTTTAAAACCACAACTATATTCCAGCAGTAATATTTCCACTTCTATTTATATTGATTTTCCTGTTTTGTAAATTCCCTCATAACATTTATAAGAAATTTGTAATTCCTTTATTAATAATACTTGTTCGTTCTTTAGAGTTTGTCTTCAAAGTTTTTTAAATTACTGAATTAAAATCAGTCAAACTTTTAAATAAATGAAAAAACTGGAAGGACAGCTCGTAATCGTTACCGGTGGAGCAAGAGGAATAGGCGAAGGAATCTGCAAGGTGTTTTGCAATGAAGGCGCCACCGTGGCCTTATGGGATGTTTTACAAGATGGTCAACAAACCGCAAAAATAATTGCGGACTCCGGAGGAAAAATATTTTATCAAAAAGTAGATGTTACGGACCAAGAATCCGTTGACAAAGCTGTTGCCAAGATTATTGAAGAGCATGGAAGAATAGACGTTCTGATCAACAACGCAGGTATTATCCGTGACCGCTCTATCCTAAAAATGAGCCGGGAGGAATGGGACCAAGTAATGCGGGTCAATGTAGATTCACTTTTCATTACCGCTAAATCCATAGTTCCTCATATGAAAGCGGCCAATTATGGGCGGATAATTTCAGCATCGTCCATTAATGCTTTTCATGGAGCTTTTGGTCAGACCAACTACAGCGCCAGTAAGGCCGCCATAGTAGGTTTTACCCATTCACTTTGCAGGGAAGTTGGTAAATACAATATCACTGTGAATGCTGTTGCCCCAGGATTTATAAAAACAGAAATGACGGACTCTATGCCGGAAGAGGTAATTCAGGCTGGAATTTCATCGATACCGGTTGGCCGAATTGGCACCCCTGAGGATATGGGACATGCATACCTATTCCTGGCATCCAAGGAAGCCGGATTTATAAGTGGCCATACCTTGCACGCCAATGGTGGTGCTATGCCCGTTTAATGCTCGCAATTATTTTTTTGGCAAAACGAAATATAAGCGGCTATAGCATATTCATTCCTTATATAGCCTTCCAATAAAACCAACATGACATCAAGAATAAAACAAAAATTCGATTTAAAGGGCAAAGTAGCGATCGTTACAGGAGCCAGTAAGGGCATTGGGGAATCAATTGCCAGAGGCCTGGCAGAATATGGTGCCAAGGTCATCATTAGCTCGCGAAGCCAGGAAGCCGTTGACCAAGTGGCCAACAACATGAAAAGAGATGGACTGGAAGCTACTGGTATAGCCTGTCATGTTGGAGATGAAAAACAAATCCAAAATTTATTGGAACAAACCTTAAAGGCTTATGGAGGCGTTGATATATTGGTGAACAACGCCGCCACCAATCCATTTTATGGTACATTGGACACTATGGACCATGCCTTATTTGATAAAATAATGGACATAAATGTCAAGGCGCCTTTCCTTTTGGCCAATCTTTGTTATCCCATCATGAAAAAAAGAGGAGGGGGAAGTATTATCAATATTGCCTCTGTGGAGGGGATGAAACCTTCAGCCGGATTAGGATTGTACAGTGTTAGTAAGGCAGCGGTAATAATGCTGACCAAATCCCAAGCTGTTGAATGGGGCAGCTTTGGTATCCGTTCCAACGCCATTTGTCCAGGTCTTATAAAGACCAAATTTAGCTCGGCACTTTGGCAAAATGAAAAAATATTGGACCAGGTAACCCGTCATTTACCTTCAGGGAGAATGGCTGATCCCGATGAAATGGCAGGACTGGCCTGTTTTTTGGCGTCAGATGCTTCCAGTTACTGTACGGGATCCGTATTTACAGCTGATGGCGGTCATATGATTGCAGGTGGATTCAGTTGAGAATCGGAATAAAACCTTGAATTTTCAATCAAATAAAAAGAAATACCAAAACAAAAAATGGCAGAAGAAAAAGTAATAGACAAGGCGTATTCCACGGAAATTCCACATTTATCAGATTTGACCCTTTACCTAAATAAGGAGCTGGGATTATCAAATTGGATGACCATTACCCAAGAAATGATAGATAGTTTTGCCAGAACTACTGATGACAACCAATGGATTCATATTAATCCTGAAAAATCCGCGTTGTACTCTCCCTACAAAAAAACGGTAGCACATGGTTTTCTTATCCTATCCTTGGCTTCAAAATTCTGTTACGAAACCTTTCAGGTAAGGGACGTTGCCATGGGACTAAATTACGGATTGGACAAAGTGCGCTTTATGAATGCCACACGAGTAGGTTCCCTATTAAGGGCACGTGTTTCATTACTTGAATTCAATCCTCTTGAGGGTGGCGGGAAGTACAAATTGAAGCTCGTTTTTGAACTAAAAGGGGAAGAAAAACCAGCCTGTGTTGCAGAATTTATAGCCCAGGCCTATTGTAATCCCAATAAAAAGCAGGAGGATTCCACAATTAAAAAGGAAACAGTCCAAAAAAACCAAAATAATGCCGTTCTTTTTGAAAAAGAAGGTGACATTGGAATTATTACCCTCAACAGGCCCGAAAGATACAATGCGGTTACCGATGATGTGGTAAACGGGATTACAGACGCCATTAACCTAATTCGCAAGGATGATGATATACGTGCCGTCGTGATAACCGGTGCCGGTAAGGGATTTTGTGCCGGTGCCGACATGGCTGTCTTTGGGCAAATTACACCTGAAGAAGGCCGCGCCTATATTACCAAAACCTACCTACCCCTGATGCGTACTTTTTTTACACTTCGAAAGCCCATTATAGGGGCAATAAACGGAACTGCCGCCGGTGTAGGGGCTTCAATTGCATTGGCCTGCGACTTTAGGGTAATGTCTAAGAGCAGTGCCTTATTATATGCTTTTGTAAATATTGGCCTAGGTCCCGATGGTGGGGGAAGCTGGCTTTTAGCAAGACAGGTGGGATATAGCAAAGCGCTACAGATAGCCGTGGAAGGAAAAAAAGTAATGGCGCAAGAATGTTTAAGCCTAGGACTAACCAATAAATTGATCGAAGATGATGCTGATTTGCTTTTAAACTCCAAAACTTGGGCCCATGAATTGGCAAAACGCCCAACCTTGGCGGTAGGGGTTACTAAAGAAGATATGTTCTATGCCATGGGCCATGATCTATACGAAACCATTGCTTTTGAGGCAGACAAACAGGTTAGCACTTTTGGAAGTCACGATTTTGCAGAAGGCGTAAACGCCTTTTTAGAAAAACGTCCGGCCAAATTTATTGGAAAATAGTACTATTATAATTAATAATATGCCACCACTATTATATGATATCCCAGGCCTATTTTACTTAAAAACTCGCGTTTAAAAAATATCAAAAATGAATTTCGAAGAGATTAAAAGCAGGATCAGTGCCTTTGTTCAAGAGGAATTATTCCCCTTAGAACCTTGGATTTTAAATTGCAGTTGGGACGAAAAACTACCAAAACTTAATGAACTTCGTAAAAAAGTAAAAGCTCAAGGCCTTTGGCTCCCCCAGATTCCTGTAGAATACGGAGGTTTAGGACTCAGCAATGCCGAGCACGGGGATATTAGTGAAATTTTAGGTGCCAGTCCCTATGGACATTACGCCTTTAATTGTCAGGCCCCCGATGCTGGCAATATGGAAATACTGATAGAGTTTGGAACCAAGGAACAAAAAGAAAAATACCTTAATCCTCTTTTAGCAGGAGAAATTAGGAGCTGTTTTGCTATGACCGAACCCAACTATGCAGGCTCCAATCCCGTAGATATGGGTACAATGGCTTATAATAAAGAAGGCAAATATGTAATTAATGGGCATAAATGGTTTACCACCGGCTTCGATGGTGCGGCCTTTGCAATTGTGATGTTGGTCACAAATCCCGATGCTGCAGATGCCCATAAAAAAGCCAGTCAGATAATTGTACCAACAAATGGGGCGGGCGTGGAAATGGTTAGGAACATATCCATTATGGGCCATTCCGGAAGTGGGTGGGAAAGTCATTCCGAAATTAAATTTAAAGATGTAGCAGTACCACAATCCAATATCCTTGGTGCTGAAGGCGGTGGATTTACCATTGCCCAAAACCGACTTGGCCCAGGGCGTATTCACCATTGCATGCGATGGATGGGTATTTGCGAACGATCTTTTAATCTAATGTGCCAGCGCGCCGTTTCCAGGGAAGTGGCCCATGGAAAAACCTTGGCCGATAAACAGACCATTCAAAACTGGATCGCCGAATCCAGGGCCGAAATTAATGCTGCCCGCTTGCTGATTCAGGATGCCGCAAAAAAAATTGATGTTCAAGGAGCATACAAAACAAGAAAAGAGATATCAATAATAAAATTTTATTGCGCCAACGTGCTACAAAGAGTAGTTGACAGAGCCATACAGGTCCATGGTGCCTTGGGCCTAACGGACGATACCATCCTGGCCTTCTACTATAGACATGAGCGGGCTGCTCGAATTTACGATGGGGCGGACGAGGTACATAAGAGCAGCTTGGCAAGACAGATTTTAAAAGAATATAGAACATAAGTACCAATAGGATTTAATGACCAACTAGGTCTAGACAAAGCAATAGGCATGTTAAACACTTGGAACGATAAATCAACAAAGGTCCGCAAAGGCGAGGAATTGGGAGTGGGTAATTTGAAATCCTATCTGAACCAATTCTTTGGTATCGATGGGGACATAAATATATCCCAATTCCCAAGTGGCTATTCCAACCTAACATATCTGTTGCAAATAGGGAAAAGTGAATATGTATTGCGAAGACCGCCCATAGGCGCCAATATAAAATCCGGTCACGACATGAAGCGTGAATTCGATATATTATCGGCCTTAAAACCTTCCTATACTAAAGTGCCCACGCCAATCCTTTATTGTGAAGATAATACCGTTTTAGGCTGCCCCTTCTACCTCATGGAACGTGTGAAGGGTGTTATATTGAGGGCAAAAATGCCTATTGAAATGATTCCCGATCCAGAACTAATGCTTGGTATTTCACAAAGTTTTGTGGATAACTTTGTGGACCTTCACAAGCTGGACGTTAGAAAAATTGGATTGGATAATTTTGGTAAGCCTGAAGGGTATATGCAACGTCAAATTGAAGGTTGGACCAAACGATATTACAAATCCAAAACCGATGAAATACCAAGAATAGAAGCTTCGGCCAAATGGTTGGGAGAGAATATGCCTACCGAACCAAAATACTATTCCCTGATCCATAACGATTTTAAATATGACAATTTGGTCTTGGATCCCCAGGATTGGACCAAAGTAAATGCAGTATTGGATTGGGAAATGGCCACAATAGGAAATCCGTTAATGGATCTGGGGACCACCTTAGGATATTGGGTAAATCCCAATGACCCAGACTTTATGAAGGCATTGAACCTTACCCCTACAAATCTGCCAGGAAACCTATCTCGGGAAGAAGTGGTTCAACAATATTCCCTTAAAAGTGGACAGGAAGTAAATAATATTATCTTTTACTACGTTTATGGATTATTCAAAATAGCGGTAATCATACAACAAATATACTACCGCTACAAAAAGGGATTTACACAAGATCCACGTTTTGCAAAACTAATTGACGGCGTAACCCTTCTCGGAGAAATTTCACAGATGGCCATAGCCAAAAAAAGATTGGACGGTTTGTTTTAAAAATTAAATGGTCTATCTTCAAAATACAAATGGCGTACCTTAAGGACCACTGGTCTACACTAAATGTCCATTCACCTAAAGTAGGGAATTATTACAATCTAATATTCGGTAATTTGTAATTAACGGTAATACGACTTAAAATGAATATTCTATTTATTGAAGATGATGCTATAGAAACCATGAAACTTCAAAGAACTACGGTTAAACTAGGTTTAAAACATAATATTATAGAAGCCAAAAATGGTGAGGAAGCCCTCACCGTTTTAAATTCGAATTCCCAACTGCCAGATCTTATTTTATTGGATCTCAATATGCCTAGAATGAACGGGATCGAATTCTTAAAAATACTTAAGGCGGACGAAAACTTTAGATACCTCCCTACTATTGTTTTAACCACATCACAAAATAGGGCCGATCTATTGGAATGCTATAGAATTGGAATAGCCGGATACATTCTAAAGCCCTTAAAATATGAGGATTACGAGGATAAACTAAAAAAAGTATTGGAATATTGGGATATTAATGAACTTGTTAAGGCATAACAGATTTTATGGGATTCACAACAATTTATTTTTCATAAGTAACCATTTTCCTACATTTGATCAAAACCTTAAGAATGAAAGGAATTGTATTTACAGAATTTTTGGAAATGGTGGAATCAGAATTCGGTTTAGCAGTGGTAGACGCGATCATAGACGAGTGCGATTTACCCTCCGAAGGCATCTATACTTCGGTTGGCACCTATGATTTTAATGAAATGGTTGCTTTAATTAAAAGTTTGAGCAATAATGTAGGCGTAGATTCCAATTCTTTAATCTTTTCTTTTGGTCGTTATTTATTTACCAGTCTGGGCAAAGCACATCCTGAAGTAATTCAAAGCTATACCAATCCACTAGGGCTTCTATATTCCATTGAAGACCATATACATGTCCATGTCCAAAAGTTGTATCCAGAGGCAGAGTTACCCACTTTTAAAATATTGGAAAAAACAGATACGTCCATTTCTATGATCTATGCCTCCTCCAGAGGATTATATCGTTTGGCCCATGGTCTTATAGAAAAATGTTTTGAACACTATAATGGATCTGCACAAGTTTCTTTTGAGCTTTTAAAGGAAGACGGTACCGAAGTGAAATTTGATATTGTTCAAAATGGATAGTAAACAAGAAATAATTCTTCTCAAAAAGGCTTTGGAGCGCCAGAAAAAAGCACGCAAACAGGCTGAAAAAATCCTGGAAATCAAATCCAAGGAACTTTATGATACCTCCTTCCATTTAAATCAGGCAAATCATAAACTAGAAAGCCTATTAAATAAAAAAACTGCGGCCCTAAATGGCTCCTTCCTAGATATTATTGACCCCTATGTAATCATGGACCTTAAGGCCAACGTCATAAATATGAACCTTTCTGCCAAAGAGTTTCTGGGTTATGACCATACAAAAGAACCAATTAACTTAACTCAACTGGTACATATAGATTATTTGGACTATACCAAGGAATCTTTCCAAATATTGATCGAAGCAGGGACGATCAAAAATTATCGGGCAAAAATCATCCTTAAGAATAAGGAGGAAAGATATGTTCAGATAAACAGTAGCCTTATTTACGACCAAGACAGAAAACCCATTGCGGCCCAGGGAATTATAAGGGATATAAGCCAAGAAACAGAAATAAAGCATTTGTTGGCAGAGCAAAAAAAACAACTTAATATCATAGTTGAAAATTCACCACTTGGCATTGCATTAACGGTTAAAGGAAAAATAATTAAGGCAAACCCTAGTTTTTGCAACCTCCTTGGGTACTCGACCAATGAGCTCAAAAATCAAACCATTAAGGATATTTCCGAACCAGTTGATTCCTTGGATTCGACGGACAAACTGCATAAAATGAATGATGGAGAAATTGATAATTTTTCCTGTATTAGAAAATACTTACGAAAAGATGGTAGCCATATGTATGCCAAAACCCATGTAAGTGCTGTAAGAAACAACCATAATGAAGTAGAATTTCAAGTAACTACCATAGAAGACATTACCAAGGAAATGAAAGCGGAAGAAAAGTTAAAGGCTTCCGAAAACCGACTTTCTACACTTATACTAAACCTACAGACCGGGGTACTCTTGGAAAATGAAGACCGAAAAATCTCACTTACCAATCAACTTTTTTGTGACCTTTTCCAAATACCTGCATCACCGGAGCAACTGGTAGGGGCCGATTGTGTTGATGCAGCAGAGCAAAATAAGTCCCTTTTTAAAAATCCAAACTCCTTTGTGGAAAGAATTGAAAAAATTCTTAGCGATCAAGTTATGGTGGTCTCAGATGAACTGGAAATGGTCGATGGTAGAATACTGGAGCGCGATTATATCCCTATCTTTAATAATGGGGAATACAAAGGACACCTTTGGACGTACCAAGATGTGACACTTAGTAGAAATTACAATAGAACTTTGGAGGCACAAAGGGAAAAATACAGTAGTATTATTGCCAACATGAATCTAGGACTTATTGAGGTTGACAATGACGATATAATTCAAATGGTGAACCAAAGTTTCTGCCAAATGAGCTCATATTCCGAACAGGAACTTTTAGGAAAAAAAGCAAAAGATATTCTCAATATAACGGACAACGATATCATAGATAAAAAAAACAAAAAAAGGTTAGAAGGAAAGTCAGATTCCTATGAAATAGAAATTAAGGATAAAAATGGGTCGCTAAAGCATTGGATGATCAGCGGGGCTCCAAGATATAATGAGTCTGGTGCTATCATAGGATCTATAGGCATACACTTGGATATTACAGAACAAAAACTGTTGGAATTGGAAAAAGTGGAACTGGTCAAAGAATTGGAAAACAGTAATAAAGGATTACAAGAGTACGCCCATATAGTCTCCCATGATTTAAAATCACCATTGCGAAGTATCATGGCTTTGTCAACATGGATGCAAGAAGACTACAGAGATGTCTTGGATGAAGCAGGACAAAAAAATCTGCAACTTATGCAGGACAAAATAGAATTAATGGACAATTTGATCAGCGGCATATTGGAATATTCCACTGCCAATAGTTCCAATTTGATCAATACAGATATTGACCTAAACTGTGTGGTGTCCGATATTACCGATAGCATTTACATTCCAGAGCATGTAACTGTTTTGGTTCCTGTTAAATTACCAACCGTCTTAGCAGACAAAACAAAGATTCACCAATTGTTCCAGAATATTATTGGTAATGCCGTGGTACATATTGAGAAAGAAAAAGGACTGGTAGAAGTTTTATGTTCGGAAACTGAAAACTACTGGCAGTTTACAATAAAGGATAACGGAGTAGGTATTCCCGAAAAATATCACACAAAAATATTTGAGATTTTCCAATCGGTCGGTACCAATGAAAGATCTTCCGGAATTGGATTGTCCATCGTAAAGAAAATCGTAGATCGCTACAATGGACGTGTTTGGGTAGATAGCAAAGTAGGAATTGGCACTAATTTTCATTTTACCCTTCAAAAAATTAAAAACAAACAACCCGTAACATGAAAATATTACAGGCTATAAAAATGAAAGGTTCAACTTTCAATTTTGTCCAAGACCTACAAGTTCTAAAAAATCCACTTGTACTTGTTTTTGGAAATAGGTACATGTTACAGCATAAAGATTTATATAAGGAAGTTAGAACTCTTTTTCCAAACGGACATCTTGTTTTTGGCACTACTTCAGGGGAAATAATGGATGCGAATGTCTATGATGGCACTGTGGTTTTGACAGCTATAGAATTTGAAAAAAGCACTTTTCTTGTAAAGGCCAAAAACGTTGTTGATTTTGGAAACGATGACAAAAGCTTGGGACAACAACTCATGTCCGAATTTTCACAAGAGGGTTTACGGCATATATTTATCGTATCCGAAGGCAGTTCAGTTAATGGTAGCGCCCTGATCCATGGCTTGGAAATAAAGAAGTTTCGTAAGGTGGGCCTGTCAGGGGGATTATGTGGTGATGACGACCGCTTTGAACTTACCTTATCGTCATATAATGAACCCCCTAAAGAAGGCCAAGTGGTCGCAATCGGTTTCTATGGGGACTCTTTGGAAATCACTAGTGCAAACTTTGGAGGTTGGACTGCATTTGGACCAGAGCGTATTATTACAAAATCCAAGGACAATATCTTATATGAATTAGATGGTAAGCCTGCATTGGACCTATATAAAAAATACTTGGGAAAGAAAGCTTCCGAGCTTCCAAAATCGGCCTTGCTCTATCCGTTAAGTGTTAGAACACAGGCAGGTTCCGAACCCATTGTTAGGACCATACTCAATATTGATGAATTGGAAAATACCATGATTCTGGCCGGGGACGTACCGGAGAGATCTAAAGTTCAATTAATGATGTCTACTGTAGATGATATTGCCAACGGCGCTAATTTGGCAGCTAAAATAGCCATGCGAAATAGAAAACATGAACCCGAATTGGCATTGCTCGTTAGCTGTATTGGAAGAAAATTAGTGATGGATCAACGTACCGAAGAGGAGGTTGAAGAGGTTATTTCTGTAATCGGCCCAAGCGCCAAGATTACAGGGTTCTACTCCTATGGTGAAATGGCTCCCTTTGAAGGTCAAGAAACCTGTAAACTTCATAATCAGACCATGACCTTAACCTTATTCAGCGAATAATGCATACCCTCCTCAAAAGACAACTCAAAAAATATTTATCGGGAAACCTCGGTGAGGATGATACCCTAAGCTCTTTTTTAACAGCTGTTGAGAGGTCCTATGAAAATTATGACGATAAACTGAGCATGCTACAAAGAGCTACTACCATAAGTTCTGAAGAACTTTACGCAGCCAATCGCGAGCTAGAAAATGAAGCCCAACGGCAAAAGCACATCCTTAATTCTTTGGAGAAAGCCATAACCAGTCTAGAAGCCAACCTGGAACACAAAAACCATTTGGATTATAACTCTGAAAAGCAATTTGATGCTGAAAAGCTTGCAAAACATATAAGTGACCTGGCCAGTAAAGTGGCAACAATGGCCTCGGAAAAAGATCATTTATTAAAAGATTTAAAAACCCAAAATGAGTCACTTAACAATTATGCACATATAGTTTCACACGATTTAAAATCACCGATTAGAAATATCAGTACATTGATGAATTGGATTTTGGAGGATGAAAAGGAAAAATTCTCAACGGATAGTAGAAGCAACTGCTCCTTGATTACACAAAACCTTGAAAAAATGGACAAGCTTATAGATGGCATTTTAGAACATGCCACTATGGGCACCACAAGTGAAAATTACGTTTCCTTCAGTTTAAAATCGGTACTGGACAATTTGAAACAAACGCTGTATATCCCTAAAAATATAAATATTATTTACGCTGACACACTGCCCATATTATTCTGTGAAATAAAACGTATTGAGCAGTTATTTATGAATTTAATTATCAACGCAGTAACTGCGACGGAAGCGATTGACCAAGGGATTATTGAAATTAAGGCCAAAGATCAAGGCGACCACTGGAAATTTAGTATTACCGATAATGGTAAGGGAATTCCAGAAAATCATCAATCCAGTATTTTTGAAATGTTCAAAAAATTGGATACGGATAGTAAATCTACTGGTATTGGTCTTGCTTTAGTAAAAAAAATAGTAGATTTATACGAGGGTGAAATTTCGTTGAAATCGGAGGAAAACAAAGGAACAACCTTTTTTTTCACATTAAAAAAGCCATATGACCGAAGTACCTAATCTTAATTACATAAAGGAGCTGGCCGGTGATGATATTGAGTTTGAGAAAAAATTTATCGACATCATAAAAAAGGAGTTCCCAGAGGAAGTAAATGCCTACCTAAATCACATCGAAAATAACAAGATAGTGATGGCTGCGGACGTGGTGCATAAACTTAAGCACAAATTTAATATATTAAGTATGGGAAGAGCTTATAGTTTTGCGGTAACCTACGAAGAAAATTTAAGAAATGACAATAAGACTTTGGATAAGGAATATAGGGAGATCCTGAACAATATTACCTTATACCTTACAACCATTTAAATATGAACTGCATTATAATAGACGATGAATTGGCAGCAAGGGCTATTGTATCCCAATTATGCTCCAAAATACCGGAATTGGATGTTATTGCCGAATTTGATAATGCTATTGACGCATTAAAATTTCTAAATCAAGAGTCCATAGATGTTGTTTTCCTGGATATCCACATGCCTGGGTTTTCTGGTGTCGATTTTGTACAGACCCTGAAAAATCCACCTAAAATTGTGTTGACCACCTCCGATACCGATTTTGCCGTAGCGGCCTATGAATATGAATGTATCGTAGATTACCTGGTGAAGCCTATTTCTTTGGAACGATTTGAAAAATCGATTCAAAAAATAAAGAACACATCACATCAATCACCCAATACCAAGTCTCAGGAACAGGACAGCACAGTCCACGGTGAGGAATTGTACATCAATATAGACAGGCGACTCATTAAATTAAAATATAATGAAATCATGGTCATTGAGGCCAAGGGTGATTATATTACGATCAAGACCGAAAAAGAATCCTATCATGTGCATACCACACTTAAGAAAATTAAGGAAAAACTTCCGGAAAAGGCTTTTATGCAAATCCATAGGTCGTTCATCATAAACTTCAGTAAGATTGTAGACATTGAAGATAATAGTGTCCTAATTGGGAAGAACGTTATCCCGATCAGTCGTTCCAATAGACCGGAATTAATGAGGAGGTTAAATCTGCTATAACTATACTACTGGCATAACCCCTACACTGTCCTCCTTTACAAACCTGTAAAGGTTTTTTAATTTGAATTGTTTTCACTCTCCAACTTGGTATAGAACAATGGTTTCTTGGTCAGGGACCATTTTAACTTGAAGCCGATTTCCGTAAACTCAAATCCAGCAGCTGTGGCAGAGGCTATATTACTATACTTCCCATATAAATTACCACTAAGACGTTTTCCAAATTGGTGCTGCACGGCAATTTCCGCCCTAAAGATAGCCGTTTGAGGGTCGTTTTCCACTTTTTGAAGTCCAGTAGCCGCACTGGCCATAAAGTTGGTATGTGTTGATATTTTTCCCCTTATATCACCAAAAACCTCCCCTGCCTGGTATTTTTCAGGGCTAAAATATATGGTAGGTACTTGCTCCCCGAAAGTTATATACTGATAGTTAATACCAAATTTTAGTGCCGGTTTCTGCAAAACGGTATAGTACAATGAGGTAAACAAGAGGTCGCGGGTATTGTTATCGGTCTGCTCGGTATGCATCAATTGCGTATACCAACCCAAATTTATATTGGTACCCAAATTATAATTAAGTCCATAATGATTCATTACAATTTCCCGCTCGATCAAATCCGCATTAAAACTTTGTACTTCCCGTTGATAACCCAGTTCCAGATTCTGCAACTTGAAGGGCTTCAATCGCAATTTGGCATTTAAAACAGGTTGGGTATAGGATGTCTCCATAAACCTGCTATTGTTAATTCCAACTACGGTAATTATATCTACTTTGGGCGCCAACTGATAACCAAAACCGGCTAACAGTACATGGGAATCTGCTTTGTTCAAGGTCACAGTATTCTCAGTGGTCCGGTATTGGTAACTTAAGGTAGTCTTAAACCTGCTGGAAAAAGGTACAAAAGCATTCACTGTATTGGCAAAAGCCACATTGTTGCCATTGTCAAAGGTATATGATGCGTGTTCCTCAATACTTGGTGTATATAACCCATTTAACTTTTCTATAAAGCCCTGCGCATCTTTTTGGTTCTTGAATATTTTCAAAGTCTGAAATGCGGCTTCATAAGCTGGGACCACTTGATCGGATGCAAATAGCGCGTTGGCCTTGCCCAGATTTCCATCAAAGGAAATACTGTCATTGGCGAGAATTGTATCATAACTGGTTAAACTTGCTTTAAAATCCCCTGTGTACATCCCAAGGGTGGCATTTAATGCATGTACCCAATTACTATCTGGATATTCTACTTGCAAACTATCTATTTGCGTTTTGGCCTTGGTAAACTTTCTATTCCATATCAATGCCTGAACATAACGGTCATAGGTGCGTTGGCTAAGCGCCGTATCACCAAAGTCTACAACCATTGTTTTTGACTCTAAAGCCATTTTCAAGGCCATCCTATCATTACCTCCTATGTGTTCCGCCAAGGCAATCCCATTTATAGCCGTTATGGAATCCTTAGGTGTTGAGGCATAACGCCAGTAGGTAGTTTTGGCATTATCTACCTCCTTGGTTATCAAATACAAATTGGCCAAGTTCAACAGTGCATCCTTATCCTCGGGAAAATCTTGAAATATTTCCTCCAACAATTGTTGCCCCGCCCCATAATTCTGTGCGTTTACATAGTCGTTGGCGAAACCTAGTTTTATGAACTTTCTGGAAACCTTGGCACTTTCATTTTCTGGCTGTAGGTCAATAGCCTTATTCACCCAATGCAATGCAGGTTTAAATTCCTTTAGATTGCTCAAGGTATTGGCATACCCTAACAAAGCTCCAAATTGATCCGGGCTTTCAGCCACCATTTCCCTATAGAGCGGTTTGGCATCTTCGTATTTTCCTGCCCATAAAAAGGATTCATTATAATTAATGGCTACTTCAAAATCATTTGGATATTCTTGCAGCAGATCCGAAAATAGGGAGATGGCTTTCTGGGGAGCACCACTTAAACCAACTGCCCTACCATAGCAAATTTTTGCCGTCTTGTTGTTGGAATCCAATTCCAAATAAGCCTTGAAAAAAATCTCGGCATTCTCAAAATCTCCATTTTCCAATAATTCAAATCCTTTCTGCATGGATTGTTGCCCCTGCATTGAAATGGTCATTAAGCAAAGAAAGAATATTAATTTAAACGTTTTCATAGGTTAAGTTTTCTGGATTTTATGGGCTATTTGGTTCGCCTTAAATCCTATTTATTAAGCTTATGTAAAGTTACGGCAGACCCTTCTTTGCCGGAAGGCCAATACCTACCATTCGTCTACAGCAATTGACGATCCGTCTACATCGGTCTTTTCAAAAGGCCTAACATTTAGATATTTGCCTAATAAATGCATAAATATTGACCCTAAATACCATTCACCAGCAGATCAATAAAGAAAACCATTAAAAAAATATACGATGACCATATCCAATATAGTAATCAAAAAAATTTCCCCCGCACAGTTGTTTATGGGTAGTGCGCTCCTAGTTAATGGGGGCAACTACCTGTACAACTTAGCTTTGGGAAGAATACTCGGGCCTGAGGCCTTCGCTGAAGCCGCACTACTCATCACCCTTTTATTGGTACTATCCTTTGTAGGAATGACGTTTCAATTGGTAACCGCCAAGTTTGCAGTTTTGCTTTCAGATGAGGATTACTCCCATTTTCAAAACACTATTTATACCTATTCCCTTGCTTTTGGTCTGGCCATGGGAGTAATGGTAATTTACTTTGCCCCAGAGCTCCAAATTTTGTTCCAAACCCAAAATGCCTGGATGTTCACCATATTTGGTGTTGGGATCCCCATTTACTTTTTAATGAGCGTCAATCGCGGTAAATATCAAGGTTTCCAGGACTTCGGAAAACTATCCTTTACCTACCAGACAGAAATGTGGAGCAGATTGATCATCACCGTGCTATTGTTAATTATACTCCCTTTTGAGCCTGCTATCCTGGTCGCGCTTGGAATTGGACTTTCTTTTCTTTTTGGATTGATTCCGATGGATTTTAAAGAGGTGACAATTTTTACAAAAAATAGACTTTCTAAAGCAAACACCAAAAAAGTACTTCAATTCATAGGGCTAACCGCTGGGTATGAACTAACACAAATTATTATTAATAACAGTGATATTCTTTTGGTTAAGCATTATTTTGATGCTATGGAAGCCGGTTTATACGCCTCCTTAGCTTTAATTGGCCGCGTTGTTTATTTTGTTGCATGGATGTTCGTAATGTTATTGTTACCAAAAGTGGTCCAAAAACACAAGGATGGAGAGCCCACAGTTCCTGTACTTTCAAAATACATAAGATTTATTGGAATGTTATCCCTGGGCATTGTTATGGCTTGCTATCTGTTTCCAGGAACAATCATTAATTTATTGTTCGGAGAGGCCTACCTATCCATGGCCCCTTTACTATGGCAGTATGCCCTAGCTACATCGCTTTTCGCCATCTCCAATATTTTTGCCTACTATTTTTTGTCATTGGACCATTACATACCGGTAATTCTATCCGGTATTCTAGGGGTTTCCCAAGTGTTGTTGATTGTTCTGTTCCACAGTAGTCTTACTATGATAGTCCAAATTCAGATTATAGTAATGGTCGCATTACTGGTAGCTCAGGCACTCTACTTTTTTAGCAAATCCATGAAGTAATACTGTACAAATAAAAAAATAATTTTAGTAAACCTTTGCCCACAGTGGAGCGTATTTTTCAGGAGAAATCCAGGGCAATGGGCCAAAACTACAAAACATCTAATGGGCAATTTCCTAAAAACAACTTAACCGAACACCTTTACCATTGGTCTATACAAAAGAGCCAGCCACCTCTAATCATCAATATTTATAATAGTTATGGGTGATATTTGTACCAGAAATAAATCTTAAATCTTAACACAAAACTTAACCTATGAAATTAGCCATTGTAACTGCCTACCCTCCCAGTAAAGTAACCCTAACGGAATACGGATATCACCTAGTGAAGCACTTTAGGTTACAAAATGAGGTAAGCGAAATAATTTTGATTTGCGACAAGACCTCAGAGGAAAAAGACCTGAAATTTGAGGGGGAAGGCTGTAAAATAAGCGTAAAGGAATGCTGGAGTTTTAATAGCTACACCAACCTTTTAAGCATTAGCAAAACCATTACGGAGACCAAGCCGGACGCCGTATTGTTCAACCTTCAATTCTTAAAATTCGGCGATAAAAAAATCCCGGCCGCCCTGGGTCTACTTCTTCCTTTGATATGTAAGCTAAAAGGAATCCCCACCATTTCCTTGCTGCATAATATTATGGAACAGGTGGACTTAAAAAATGCAGGCATCACCAAAAATATCATTTTGCAAAAGGCCTATGGCCTCATAGGAACTACCTTGACCAAGTTTGTTTTAGCGTCAGATGTGCTTGCTGTAACCATTAGCAAGTATGTAGATATCCTAGAGAAAAAATACAAGGCAAGAAATGTGGCATTAGTCCCCCATGGAGCCTTTGAAACCCCTCCGGAACCCGATTATTGTCTGCCCGAAGGTCCAAAGCAGATTATGGCCTTTGGTAAATTTGGCACCTATAAAAAAGTTGAAATTCTAATAGAGGCGGTTGAAATTATCCGTAACCGGACCAATATGGATTTGGAAATCGTAATAGCCGGAACGGACAGTCCCAATACTCCTGGCTATTTGGAAGATATAAAAAGGCAATATGCCCATGTACCCCAAATACGTTTTACAGGCTATGTAGCCGAGGAGGATGTCCCAGTAATTTTTAGGGAGAGTGCGGTAGCTGTATTTCCTTACACTTCCACTACCGGTAGTTCTGGGGTATTGCATCAGGCAGGTAGTTATGGCAAGGCCGTTGCCTTACCCGACTTGGGAGATCTTAGTATTTTAGTTAAAGAAGAAGGCTATAAAGGAGAATTTTTCAATCCCGATAGTGCGGGGTCTTTAGCCGATGCAATAGAGAACATTATAAAGGATGACTTCTATAGGATCCAATTGGGAATGAACAACTATAAAGCTGCCTCCTCCCTGCCCATGTCCGAAATCACCAATATGTATGTAAATTATTTTAAGGCTATTCAATTGGCAAAATCCAAAGGTTTTTCTTTAAAACTGCCCAAAAAAGTGGCGGAACTGGAAAAATAGTTTTAAGTTTTAGGTTAAGTGATGAAAAGGGGACGATTTGGCTAATTGTTTCCTTTTCTATTTTTCGGAACTACCCTTAAGATAATAGTACGCTTTCTTGGGTTTACCCTCCACATCCAGGCAGCCAAAATATTTCTGGGGTTCCCTTCGCCAAGGCCTACTGCCAACAACGGCTGTAGGTACGCTCTCAAAATCGTATAACGTCCAGAATAGAAAAGGTATTTGGGCCTTTTCCAAAATAGGTTGAATTTCCTTATAATAGGCTGCCTGTTTTTCCTCTGAGTTCCGAAATAGGTTCCAAAAACCACTATAGGAAGAACTTCCATATTCCTGAAGGACCGTAATTTTACCACTTGGAATGGCGTTTTTCATTTTGTCATATGCGGATAAAAAATCTTTGCAATCCCTATAATAGTGAAAGGAAACAAAATCGAGTTCTTCAGCAATATTAATGGCAGCTTCCGGACTGGACCATCCTACAGTTATTGGATGCAGGTTATCCCACTTTTTCACCCGTATGTTAAGCTCCTTTAGCCAAGCCAGCACATTATCCTTTCCTCTTGATTCAAAATCCAGATCGGGCTCGTTCTTTAAATCCCATGCCAGCAAACTTGGATGGTCCATAAATTCTTTTACCACCTTTTCGGCATGTGTGTAGGTCATTGTCCAGTTGGGCACACTATAGTCCCCATAGAAATCGAAGAGGGTAATTATGACCTTCAAATGTTCCTTTTCCGCAGCATCCAGAAGTGATTTCACTTTACTAAGTCGAATCGCATCTAAGTGGGCTTCCCCAAAGTCTGAATAAGGAATAAAAACACGAACGGTATTGAGTCCCATTTCCTTTATCTTCCTAAAATCCGACGCAATAACACTATCGTTAAAACGATTTCCAAAAGTATCCCACGGACTTTCCTTGGGGTAATAATTAAGCCCTTTAATATTGCTCAAGAACAAATTAAGTCCAGTGTCAATTACAGCCTTTTCCTCAACCTTAGTTGGTGGGGAAACAACCCGCACAAAGTGGCGTACCCGCCAAAAACCATCCTCCAAAAGCATTATGACTTGGAAAGTGGCTTTTTCGTGGTACTCAGCAATCTGATTACCATTTAAATAACTCTTTTTATAAAGTAACACGTCTTTGTCAAGAAAAGAAATTTGGGTTCCATCAGCACTGTAGAATTTTAATTCGGGCCAATGTTCCAATGTGGTTTGAATAAAGGTGGCGTTGCTTTTTTTATTGACATCAATTATTTTATGTAGTTTGGTCCCTGCGCTTTCCGTGAAGTAATCCGATATACCATACCCATTATTTGTTGCCAAGGCTGTATTTTTAACGTACCAACCATTCAGATAATCCCGTTCTACTTTAGCCAAGGTCTGTTTCTCTATGGGGCGGCCTTCCACCGCTGTTGTATCCCAAATCACTTGAGGCAAATAAGTGGCCGACTTCTCCTCTCCTATATGAAGAAGGGTAGTGCGGTCCGCACCGGTATTAAGATAGGACCAAACTGAACCAACACCAAAAAGTATTAATGCATTTATGGCAAGAAACGAACTTATCAATAGGACCCGTAAGATGTTTTTATTCCATTCCATTATGGGTCAAATTTAAAGTCATTTCCCTTTTTATACCTGCACATTGCACAGTTATTTGATATTTCCCGTTGGGATAAAAGCCTTTGTCAAGTTCAAATGAACCTTTACCAGATTTGGAATTGATTTGCTTTTCCTCTATAAAATTCCCATTATTGTCGAAAATTTTCAGTTGGACAAGTAATCCTTCGGGAACCAGCTGCCCCATATAGGCCGTTATAGGCCCAACTGTAATCTCGCGATTGCTTTCGGATAAATTAACCTCAAAGTCTTTTACACTACTTTTAAAGTTTACATTTATAAAACCGCTTTCCGACTCACCGGTAACATAAGCAATAACCTGCCAATCTTCCGCTTCGCTGGGGTGTAGCATGTTGGCAGTAGCTATCCCGCCCAAAGTAGTTCCCAATGTTTTTAGAACTTCCCTTTTGCTGTTTTTCACTATAAAATTCACCAAAGTTCCGTCGCTTACGGTATTCCCATATCTATCCTTTATCCTTGATGTCATAAAACTGATTACCTGATTACCATCGGCATAGCCATGAACCCGATCTAATGAAATGCTAAAATTAGTACTATTGGACGGAGAGATTATACTAGTAAGTTCTTTGGAAGGCACACGGTTTACCGCAGCAGTCACCAACATACGTCCAGATTTTTCTTCCCCATAAAGCAACCTCCACGCTATGCCGTACTTTAATCTATCCTCAAAAACATTAATTTTAGCATTTATTTGTTGGCTGATGGAGACCCTTGTACTATCGGACAATGGGTTGTCATATACATCGGTAGGAATTATGGTAAGCATAGAATAATCTTCCCCACCTGCCCTAATACTTCTAGGTCCAAAATAAGTTTCTATCTTGGTTTCACCCTGAAGATCGGGGTCCAAATAAAAATAATCCGAAAGTATTACCTTGGAATTGCCTATCAATCTCCAGCTATATTCCCCAGCTTGTTCCGTGAATTTTGGAGGAATAACAAAAAACACTTTATCATTGGTTATTTTAGGTTGAAAGAGTATTGGCCCAAAACTATTTTCCAACAAAAGAACCAGGTTCCCTTTTCCTTGTGTCTGGAATTGGAATTCCAATCCTTTTCCGACGATTGAAGAAATGGTAATAGCCTCTACCACCACCTTAAGGTCTGCACTAGGCTCCACTGCCCTCTTCCCGCATCCGAGAATAACCAATATCATCAATAGGTAGAGTTGATACTTCATATTATCTTGGGTTGCCTATATATCCATTCAATTCCACCTTTAGAAACTCAAATCCAGATCCCGCGAAGGGCTGTAATTGTCCGTAACCATGTTGTATTATCCGTTCTGGAATTACTTTTCCTGCGATTTGCACATTAGGCATGCCATTTACAAAACAGTTCTTTAGACTACTGTTAATAATCTCTAGATCATTCAATTCCTCAACACTATAATCGAAAGACTGTTTACGTTGTACCCGAACCCCATCGCGGACAAATTTATGATCTACCCACAGGAGTTGCATATCAGCACTGTAATAAGAAATTAACAGTAAAGGAATAGTGACTTCCTGAATTCCAGAATTGTAGAGTTGGCCCTTTACACCATCTGGCACCAATTCTAGCTCCTGAAGCACCAATCCCTTATATAGGTCAGTATTGGCAACATTTCCGGCACATTGTAAATTAAACTTCGTAGGCTGTTCTGAAAACGCTATTGGAGTAAATTCATCGGGATCAAAGGTAGGTGGAATGGTATCCTTGGTCTGTGACCAAGCAATACCCTCAAAATTAATTTTAAAGACAGTGGTCTCCATGGGCATTAGCTTGTGTTTCATGTGGTACTTGGCATTATAATTTGCAAGTTCCTTATCATCATCATTGTAAAGGGTGGCCTTTATTACCACATCGGCCGGTACATTATCTACATTCTGTAATTCTCCTATGACCGAATAGCTTCCGTTCTTTTTTACCAATTTTGCACTTAGCACCTCCAGTACAGGTTGTTTCAACACATCCTCATGATGTGTCTGCTCCGTGGTTATCCTCCTCCTTCCATGATTATAAAAAGTAGTATTGTTAGATGTGAACAATTGATCGGGAGGTATGTCCGAATCCAAATAGGACGGAACTATATACCATTTTCCAATATGTTTTACCAGGTCATGGTAGAAGGTCTTTTGAATTCTTTCCAAGGGTGTTACCCAAAAAGTCTTCACCTCCGCCTTAGCATTATGTCCCGTCTCATTGAGCAGTACTATTTCAATGGCGTCCAATTTGGCATAAGAGCTCAAAATACCATCAGTTACAGAAACTTCCTGCATATATTGGGCAATAGAAATTTGACTTTCAGTATCCAAAAAAGAGTGGGCAGTTTCAAATTCCTTAAAATCCAAGGCATTATAATAAGCCTTAACCACATTTTGGGGAGACCTTTGGGCCGTATTGTGTATATAAAACTGATAAATTCCAAAACCGAAACTCAACAATACCAATAATGCCCAAAAATGGTTCACTATTATTAGTACGGAAGGGAATTTATTATAAGCTACCCCATACTTCATATAATCTGGAGCCGGGAGCATTCTTGAATTCAATATTCGAACCCAAAGCAATTGAATGTTGATAATAAAGGCGATCAGCACTGTTAGAATGGGAATGGTACCCCACATCAACTTCAACCACTGGGCCACATCCTCTTTGGGGAGAATGGAGGGCACCGGGGGTACGTTTAGTTTTTCCCAAACCATAATACCATTTTCCAACTGCTGTAGACGTTGCCACCCACAGAAATAAAGAATGGGATCATAAAATTTATCATTGCTGAAAATATATTTCAGATTGTATTTTTCCGGAACGGTCAAAAACTGTTGTAGGGAACCTATGCCCTCTACACCCCTAAATTTTGAATTCTCCAAACGCTCAATAGCCCTTGTTGTCAATTCGGGTAATCGTCTGGCAGAATGATAATTGCCATCAACCGTCATAGCATTTGTTTGTGCCGAAAGCCATGCCATTTGATCTCCGAAACCCAATGGTAAATACCGCCATTGGTCATGTTGATCCTGATTTAAGAAATTAACAATAGGTAACATATTTATTTTCTCGGGTTGGGAGGGTCTAAAATAGCCAAGGCTCATAGTAAAAATGACCATGAACAGTATACAGCCCGCTATTAAAATGCTAATTACCCTATGATAGATAGCACCAAAACGCTCCTGAAACTGATTCTTTAAATCCCCTTCTGTAAGTCGGTAGATGAGTTCCCCAAAGATAGGCAACGCCATAATGGTAGCCCAGAGGGTAAAACGGTCCAGGGTTAAGATATTAAAAGCAGTTTCACCCAATACCTTGAGGGGAATCGGGGTAGTACCCCCAGTACCTAGGATGGTAAGTGCCGATATGGATAAACCAAAAAACAAGTATCTTTTACTATAAAGCCTGTAAAAAACATAAGGTAGAAAGAACAAAAGAATACCCCAAGGAATTACAAAGAACACTAATCCCGAAGAGGTCACTTCTAAAAAATTATCCCTAGATCCATGTGGAATGGGAATTTGTGTGATAGGGTTCTTTTTTGAATTGATCCAATAGGGCAAAATACAGACCACTATCAAAACCAGAGAAGAAAAACCAAATCCAACGATACGCCAAAACAATTGGGTAAAGGATTTAAAGAATATTTTAAAAGTAAGTTCCCTATTGCTATTCACCTTATCACGGGAGGCATCCATAACAACCATACCTATAAGAGGAAACACAAAAAATACCATTCCAAATATAGGCGTAACATGATGTGAGGTTACCGTTACGGCAATCAAGGTCAATGAGGTTAACAAATAATGGTATTTCCCCGTTTTAATCCATAAATATATTTCAGGAAGGGAGTGCAAAAGAACGGAAAGCCCAATAATGCTGGGTAACTGTCCAAAAATATGCAAGGTTTCAATAAAGGTTGTAGAAAAAACGGCCAAAAGGGCAGTATAGCCCGCTACTTTTTGATTCCCTGTCATTAAAAGTCCAAAACGATAGGCTCCTGTAATAAAGAGTATGATGGCCAAAATGGCCACTGTAAACATTCCAAACTTAAGTCCTCCAATGTAGGATAACAGGGCTATTAACTGGTGTACCAAAGGTGGGTACCCCTGTACAGTAAAACCTGTATACCATCTATAATCCCATGGTTCAAACCAACTGTGGGCATAATGATCGGCAAAAAACAGATGGATCAAGGCATCATAGGTAGATTCCAACGTAAAAAAAATGCTGGAACCATGGAATGCAAGTCCAAAAAACAATGCTAAGACCAGTAAGCTATTGGTGTTTTTCATTAAATATTGTATCAGAGCAATAACAAATTAAAGATAGCATTATTGTATAAGAAGCTATATATCAGTTGTCGTATATAAAAATCCATTCACCTACAGAAAACCGCATCTGAACTTTTCTACATCCTTTATTAGGGCAGGTTGTGACTACATTTGCTTCAGAAATCACAATAAGCCAATTGATTTTAAAAATTATAACCTAATACTTAACCTATGAAAATTTTAGCAATAGACGATCAACAACTTATTCTCCTTTCTGTAGAAAAAAGATTATCCGAACTTGGATATGATGTTAAAACAGCTAACAGTGGCGCTACAGGAATAGAAATATACGACACTTACCTACCTGACCTTGTTTTGGTAGACATGAACATGCCGGACATGTCCGGTATGGAAGTAGTTAAGCATATTCGTTTTTTTAAGGATTCCAAAACACCAATCCTGGTCATGTCCGGTAATACAGATGAATCTATTATTCTCGACAGCTTTACACTTGGTATTGACGATTACATGAAGAAACCTGTGAGTTTGGATGAAATGACCGCACGGATCAAAAGAATCATCGGTAGTCCACAACTACCCGTAGATACTTTGCCATTAGGGAATGCCCGAATGTTGCAAAAAAACTGTGTTGGCGTAGTAATCCCTTGTTATAATGAGGAGGATAGACTTTCCAGTGACCAATTCAGGAATTTTGCCCATCAAAACCTAGGTTACCATCTGTGTTTTGTAAACGATGGAAGTACAGACAATACTATGGAGGTATTGGAAGAACTTAGGAAAGGAAACGAATCCAATATCAGCATATACAACTGTGAGAAAAATGGCGGAAAGGCGGAAGCGGTCAGGCAGGGAATTCAATTTCTAATGCAAGATGAACAATTTGATTATTTAGGATATCTTGATGCGGATCTTTCCACAGATTTCAGGGATTTTGACGACTTGGTAAAAACCATAGAAAATTCACAATTCAAAATAGTCAGTGGTTCACGTATAAGTAGAATGGGCGCGAACATTACCAAAGAATCTGCAAGAAAGATCATTAGTAAGACCATTAATTTAATAATCCAGAAAATTCTTGGCATGCCCTTTAAGGATACCCAATGTGGTGCCAAGGTAATGAACAGGGAAATTGCAGCAACCATGTTCAATAAGAAGTTCATTACCAAATGGTTGTTCGATGTTGAAATATTTATGCGCATGCGCAAGCACTACGGCAAAAAAGAAGCTACGAATATGATCTGCGAGCAACCCCTAAAACGCTGGATACATGCAGATGGTTCCAAATTATCCATGAAAGACTCAGTTAAAATCATAGGTCAATTGGCAAAGATTGCAGTAGTTTACAAATGATGACCAAAGGGAGTATCTCTATATTAATTTTAGAAAAGAGATACTCCTTATTGCATTAAAAACTTCACAATGGTTGTTTTTTATTATCTTCAAACCCAATAACAGACAATCGAAACCATGATCAACCAAGGATACAAAACAGGGGTATATTTCAAAACTTTAATAACCTTACTGCTTTTGAATATGTATAGCCAATTTGGATGGAGCCAGGAAAAATTGGAAAAAACCCCTAATTTCATTATCATCTTTGCTGATGATCTTGGGTATGGCGACCTAGGATCTTTTGGTCATCCTACCATTAAAACACCACACCTGGATCAGATGGCCGCCGAAGGGCAAAAATGGACCAATTTCTACGTAGGAGCCAGTGTCTGTACCCCTAGCAGGGCTGCCTTATTAACAGGTCGATTACCCGTAAGAAGCGGTATGGCGAGTGATGTAAAAAGGGTGTTGTTTCCAAACTCCAAATATGGTTTACCAAGCTCTGAGATAACCTTGGCAGAACAATTAAAAACAGTAGGCTATAGTACAGCATGTGTTGGCAAATGGCACTTGGGCCATAAGGATGAATACCTACCAACCAATAATGGCTTTGATTACTATTTTGGCATCCCCTACTCCAACGACATGGATTTTGTGGGCGATTATAAGGCCTTTAAGGAAACAAAAGGAAGTTTACCCACAGAAAATTTCAATGTCCCTTTAATGAGGAATACGGACATAATAGAACGACCTGCCAATCAAAATACCATTACCAAAAGATATACGGAAGAAACCATTTCTTTTATCAAAAAAAATAAGGACAATCCTTTCTTTATTTACTTGGCCCACAATCTACCGCATATTCCCCTATTTGCCTCCAAAGACTTTTTAGGCAAAAGTAAAAGAGGGATTTATGGTGATGTAGTGGAGGAAATTGACCATGGCATAGGACAGATAATTACTGCCTTAAAAGATGAGGGATTGGACAAAAATACTATTGTAATCTTTACTTCGGACAACGGACCCTGGCTGTCCTATGGTATTAATGGTGGAAGTGCCGGATTGTTAAAGGCAGGTAAGGGTATGACCTGGGAGGGCGGAATGAGGGAGCCCTGTATTTTTTGGTCACCTTCCAACATTAAACCGGCCGTAGTAAGCGAACTTGGCACCACCATGGACCTTTTCACAACATTTAGTGCCTTGGCCGGCGCACCAATGCCCAAGGACAGGGTTATGGATGGTTATGACCTAAGTGGTACACTTTTTAAGAATGCACCTAGCCCGCGAAAGGGAATTTTCTATTATAGGGGAACACAATTATACGCGGCCCGACTCGGAGATTATAAAGCACATTACATTACCCAAGGGGCTTATGGGCAATTTGGGGATAAGGTAGTTCACGATACCCCAATTCTATACAATTTGAACGAAGACCCTTCTGAGAATTTTGATATTGGAGCGCATCACCCAGAAATTCTTGCCGATATAGATCGTATGGTCAAGGAGCACCAATCCAATTTAGTAAAGGGCAAGGACCAATTGGCAGATTTGGAATAAATTATTTCAAGGAAATAGCTCTATAATGTAATGGAAACTTAGGCATTACTTTCTAAGCCTATGCTTCTTCCAAAGGATCCCGCTCCTCTGGCCTACTGGCCCGTATTCCTGAAATTAAGCTCAAAATTAAAATCTGGGTGGCATGGAATATCATTAGTGGCAACAAAATTATACCTATGGACGCCATATTTCCAAACAAAATTTTGGAGAAAACGGTCCCGTGTACCAAGGATTTTTTTGTTCCACAAAATTGGGCAGTAATTTGGTCTTCCGTATTGAATTTCAGCTTTTTGGCCACAAAACCTGTTAAAAAGAATACTAGGTAGAACAAAGCAAATACCGCCAAAAAAAGTATCAACAAATCCAAAAAGGATACCGCACCAAAAATGTTTTCTTCAAACGATCCAGCAAAACTTTTATAAATGATAAGTAGGATAATGGATTTATCGAACACGCTTAACCGCTTGTTATATTTTTGTGCAAATTCCCCGAGGAAACGCTGAAGTAAAATCCCCAATAATACTGGTAAAATTATTTGTATAATTAGTTTTGCATAAATTTCGGTAAAATCAAAATCTGTTCCAGTATTCTGCACAAAGGGCCCCAACCAAAGTGGTGTTATAACGATGCCAATAATCCCAGATATACTGGCATTAAAAATTGCAGCGGGGATATTGCCCTTGGCCATAGAGACCATTACAACCGAGGAGGATACCGTAGATGGTAGGGCCGCCAAAAAAAAGAAAGCCAGCCATAGGGTCTGCTGTTCTGCATTTTGCATGAGAGGGTGAAATGCCAATACAATTAGGGGAAAAATTAAAAAGGTGGATGCCTGCACCAACAAGTGCAACTTCCAGTTCCTAAGTCCGGCCTTTAATTTCTGGGGACTTAATTTTAAGCCATAAAAAAAGAAGATTAAAGAAATTCCTATTGTACTAATGGTATCGATCGGAACGCGACTGTCTGCCGTACCCCATTGTGGAAATATATAAGCTATTCCAATGACAGCTATTATGGATAGGACAAACCCATCGATCTTAAAATTCATATTTAGTCCCTGTTTTACAGTATGCCCATTACATTAACCCTGGTAGTTCCAAGACGGATAGATTCATAATAAAACCGCGTTCGGAACAATTAAGAATGCGACCTATCCGGCCTCCAACTGTGCATAAATTAAAGTGTCAAAATTAGAATATAATTTCATAGAGCAGTTACAGAAACTCCTAAACCTTTCATATTTCAATTAAAAACTACCTATAGGAATCGGCAACATTATACGTTATATCAACAACCTCAAATTTTCCATATACAAATTCCCCATCAGGGTAATGCCAAATAGCTTCGCCATAGGAAGGCAATTGGTAGCCATTTATGTTGTTGTAATTGCTTGCAGGAGTTGAAAAAGGAAATGCTTTCATTTCCGAAACGGAATAGCGGTCATTGGAAACAAAATTAATCAACTGTCCCATTTCATTAAAGTACAAAATAGCAGATATTTTAGTCCCATTGTTATTAAAGATGGCTTTTGCGCTCAAGGTATCCAAGGTTTCCCAGCTAATTCTGTAATCTATTAGGGCTGACGGGGCAAATAAACATAGATCATTAAAAAAGGTGACCGTTTCTGTAGGGTACAATTCCGGTACTGCCATGTCCACTACCGAAAAAAGCGATAAAAGTTTAATGTTCATGCTGGCCGCTTCGTTGATGTACCTATGATAGCCATAAGTGGGCAGGCCCATTACCTGGGCCTTCATAAAGAACAATCTGGTGGGCGTACCGAAAAAATTATATTGTTCCGAAGTAAATTTGAACCAATCCTTGCCCTTGTCACGCATTTCTCCGTTAAACACAATTTTAACATTGTTTACCTTAGGCTTGCCTACCGCACCTACATAAACCAGATACTTTTGGACGCACATAGGCAAAGGAGCCAAATCCTCTTCAGTTAGAAGTTCAGGAGATGGGGCTTTTATGTTCATGGCAGAAGCAACATCGCCTTTATAACTATTTTCAAATGTCAAATTGGATTGACCTACAATGGCTACGCCCAAAATAATGACATTGACAATAGTCCCATATTTGGCATCTGCCCAGGTGTTAAAAATTAGGCCTTGGGAGAGTATTACTATAACAATACCAAGTAATGGCCACCAGTCCTTTCTTAAAAAGAATCCAATTGCTGTAACTATAAAGAGTAAGGCCGCCAAAAACCAAAGTATCCCCATGGGCTTTGAAATTTCTTTGGTGAATTGTTCCATCTCCCCAAATTGGAAAGCTTTGGCAAAACCCATCAAATGTATGAGGCCGTGTAGGATCAATAATAAAACTAACACAATGCGCATATACTACACTTTTAATATTAATAATAAACGAACCGACTTCAAAATCATTGGTATTTGTCCCAAATGCCCAACATTTGCATATTTGATCTGCAACCTAAATAGATTGTGGCTAAAATATTTTGGACCAAATATATTCCATCCCTGAATGGCACTAGAGAAAGCATTACTATAAACATATCGTATAAAAATACTTCTAAGGTCGGGGATATCCCATTTATCAATTGTCCATGATGTTTGCAAGGGACTCACTATCTATTATAAATTCTGTTATGGCAAAGACCTCTTTCCTATTGCTTCGGAACAGTGTCACAAAATTTGCCACTTCCTCCTCGAGATGTTCATGTTCGGTCCGAATTATACCGGCGTCCGCCTTATTAAAATCCTCCACCATTTGACCCAACTGTGTTCTATGTCTTTGAACTTTATCCAATAAATCCTGGCATTTATTCTTTAGGTCGAACAATCCAACTTTTAGCTCTTTTACCATATCCAAATTTTCCGGCTTGGTAATCCACATAAAATATTTCTCTATTAAATGATGTAAAAAGCGGAGGTCGTCCTTATAAAACTCCAAATCAGATTTCCAATGTTCCGTTAGCACATACAATTCGGACCATGGTCCGTCCTTAACAAATTGTAATTCCTTATTGTTTTCGATATGTTCCATGATGTTAAATTTTAACGATTATGACAATAAATTTAGTTTAGTCATGGGTCTTTGAATATGACATATATCAGGTGACCTATGCCCAATGCATGACAACCGTCATTTTGAACATGGAATTTATGCTGTAGTTTGGGAACAGAATTCCAAATTAGCAAAAGATGAAAACCATTCTCTACGCAACGGACTATTCCCAAAATTCGGCCGCTGCCCTACGGTTAGCCTACCTAATGGCACAAAAATTCAATGCCAAATTGATCGTAATGCACGTTTTTGATATTCCAATATCACTTAGTACAGTCTCTGTAAGCCATATTCAAAAAGAAAAAAGACTATTGTCCGAAAACCACTCCAAGTTAAAAGCCTTTTGTACCAAGCAGCTTGAGATTATTTGGGAAGAGTGCAATGTGGACATTGTGGTAATGGAAAACGTTTCGGTCACCGACGGAATTTTGGAAAAAGCCGTAAAATTTGGTGTTGACCTAATTATTGTGGGCACCAAAGGGGCAAGTGCCCTTAAGAAATTTCTTATGGGGAGTACAACCTCAACTTTGATCAAAAAGGCATCTTGTCCCGTATTGGCAGTTCCTGCCATGTCACCACTTGAAAATTTTAAAAATATGGTTTATGCCACTGATTTTGAACAAGCCGACATTTTTGCTATTAATAGGCTAGTAAAAATTGCCAAGAAATTCAACTCTAAAATAAGTATCGTTCATATATCAACTAATGGGGAATATGCCGGTGATCAGCAAATGGAATGGTTTAAAGAAATGCTAATTCAAAAAGTCCCTTATGATAAAATGGAATTCGATCTGATCTTGGACGATGACATTTTTGAAGCAGTGAATAGTTATTTGGAGAAGTCCAATGCCAGCTTATTAGGTATGTTGGAGCGAACGGATGGCTCCTTCTCCCAAAGATTCCTAAAGACAGATACAGTAAAGAAAATGGTATCGGGCATAACCATTCCCCTTATAAGTTTCAACATTGGGGGCCTTTAAGGCATAGTCCAGTTTACGTAACCTGTCATGATCTCCATTGCAGTATGACGGTAAAAATTATTAAATATATCTTTTAATCCTTTTGCTTCCCATTACACTTTTATTTTAACCCTTCCTTGCCTTTTTGTAGGTCCCAACTGCGGTAATGCATTTAGATTTGCTGATAAAATTATTATAAGTTCCTGAATTTTGGAGTTTCTTTTTTAAGTAAATTCCTTGTCCATCCCCATAAGAAATGGGGCCCCATAAATTTTTACATACTCTTATTTAAAATTGTTCTAAATAGTTTTGGTCAATAAAAATTTA
>TARA_R110000868_G_scaffold373405_1_pt1 | contig 48721 bp, 66 predicted proteins | sample TARA_R110000868 | Tara Oceans TARA_R110000868 (sample SAMEA4397489) | marine metagenome | biome: Polar Biome; feature: [SRF] surface water layer (ENVO:00010504); material: water (ENVO:00002006), including particulate matter (ENVO:01000060) such as... | depth 5 m | reverse complement strand
GCTGCCGCTTATACTGCCTCTAAGGCTGCCGCTGGGGCTGCCGCTTGGTCTAACCAAAACAAAATGCTAGAGTCATTGATTGAGGAGTATATAGATAAATACTCTTAATACACATTAAGAAGTGCTTGGCTTCTTCATTTTATAAGGAAAATCAGAATGCTACTATATCAAATATTAACTTGCTTGTGTTTTATCTTGTGTATTGTTTATTGTATTAAAGCTAGAAAGGAATTTACTATCACTAGAAGAGTTATGTTACTAGACAGTTCTTATTCTTTTTTCTGGTCTGGTATTATATTTCTTAATTGTATTGTTTTATTATATATAATTTAAGAATATCTTTATGTCTTAGTTGATGTGTTCCTACGTAACATAGTATATAAAATACTTATACTAGTATATATCAAGAAAAGTGGCAAAATACCACATTTTATTTTAATTATTTTAATTTTTGGAGAGCGTTGTGGATAATTTAGTTTGGATTGTATACTTGGAGGAAGACAATGTTAAAGATTAAACGTAGCCCTGCCAAAGTGACATGGCATTTATGCTACAATGACATTATGGTATTCTGTGGCTCTATTAAGGAGTGCAAGGGTATGCAAGTTAAATTTAGACGTAAGTACGGGGTGTAGTATGAAAACTATTATTAAGAATGACAGTGCAGTTACATTTAAAGAGGTTCCAGTCTTAGGTGCTTTCGTTTATAGAGGGGAGTTGTGTGTTAAGAACGCCTCAGATGAGCATTATAACACCCTTATTCTATCTGGAGAAAAGGCAAGAAGGTTTACAGAGGATGAGGCAGTTGTCCAATTAGTATCCTCTTTAACTGCGGAGGTGTAGCATGTTGATGGTAAAAAGTGCAAGCAGCTCAAAATTTGTTAAGTTTCACCACAACTCCGGGGTTTCTGATTTAATATTCTCTTGTGAAAAACCAAGGGTTTCTAACTACGGGAAGCGGGTTGTGGTTGTGCAAGTGCTGTGTATGCCTGACTATATAGTGGTTGAGTATGTTATGGCAGATTAACCGTAAGAGCTCCTTAGAGACATTCTAAGGGCTTTTCTCTGTGCCACCTAGGCTAACACCTTAGGTGGTAGATAGAAAAGTTAATATCTAGTTATAGGAGATGAAATGAAACCTGATAAATACACACCAGCCATGATTAAAGCTTCCTCAGAATTGAGCTATCTGTCCTTTACACCAACCTGCCTGAACCAAGTCACAGTTTTATCTGTGGATAAAGTCAGAGGGAAGATACACGGGGTAGATGAGTCTTGTTGTGCAGCCCTTAGTAGGGGAGGTTTAGAGGGCGCAACACACCTCGTGGTTAGACTAATGCCTGACCAAGTAAGGTGGGACAGGGTGGTGAACCAAGACTACCTATCTTGGCTAGTTGGTGATAGTTGTATCTCTTCCTACTACCTCGAAGACTCTGTTGAGGAGGTTCTGAAGAGCAAGTCTGTTGTCATACGTTGTGACGTACCTGCTTCCTTGATGATGGCTGCTGTACAGATGTTCAGGTATATCTGGGAGTTTCCAGAGATTACAAAGATTTGGTCTAAACTGGTAGAGGTGGGGGTTGATAAAGACCACGCCTTTGTCGTAGCCCACCACATAAGGTGCCCAGAACACCCAGCCCTCTCCCCTCATGGAGTGGGTAATACCAATCACCACGTATTCGGCAGTGGTATAGGGGTAGATGTGTTGGATAGGTTTAAAACACTCTCTCCCTTTACTAAGGACGAACTGTTCTCTGTAAGAGGGAAGTATTCTTGGATTCAGAATGCTTGGGAGGGAGGAACTGAAGAGGGCTCAAGGACTTTGTATGAAGAGCTCAAAGATAGATGCAGTAGTGGAACTCGTAAGGTCAGTCATGCGTTTGGCACTTCCCAAGTAGAGGCTTCAGAAGACCTGTACACTCAAATTAAAAAAGCAATTGACGAAATAACCAAGGAAAAATCATGAAGGTATTAGTAGTAGGTGGCGGTAACGCCTATAGAAAAATGTTTCTCTCTCTTGGGCACGAGCTAACCAATGACATAGCTGAAGCTACACTGTTGTGTTTTACTGGTGGTGAAGATGTGTCACCAGAATTGTATGGGGAAACTAAACACCCAACGACACACTCAAGTAAAGGTCGTGATGAGTTTGAAGAGGCTTTTTATCTTCAAGCCCTTGAGATGAATATACCTATGGTTGGTATTTGTCGTGGTAGTCAGTTCTTGCATGTTATGAATGGCGGTAAGTTGTGGCAGAATGTAGACCACCATGCCACAGGAGCCCCTCACAAAGCCAGAGATAAGCTAACAGGTGAGCTGTATAGTGTTACCTCCACTCACCATCAAATGATGAAGAATGATGGCATTGGTGAGGTGGTGGCATTTGCTAGTGTGTCATTCAAGAAAGGGGGTATGAATCATGATGGCAAGTGTTATGATACTATTGCAGTCGCTAATCAGGATATGGAAGTTAAGTGGCATGAGAAAACCAAATGTCTGTGCTTTCAGCCACACCCCGAGTTTAGTTGGCATATAGAAGGTGCTGAATCAACGTATTTATATTTCAAAATACTGATTGAGCGCTACTTCAGGTAGTAGTTAACTAGATGACATTCTCGCGAGTGTTATCTATGGTAATTATTTAAATAAATAGGAGATACCAATGATTTTAACAGAATTTCCTGCCTGCTGTATAGGCAAGGTGGCGGTTGGCTTTGGTCAGACAAACACGGCAGACTGGGGCATCAGGCCTGATGATAATAAGATGTCTGTTAAGGATATAAAATCCCATATAGGGGATGCTCTAAACGGGATGGTTGGTTGTGCATTCTTGTCAGCTGTGACTAACGACCAGCAGGTAAATGCTAATCAAGCTCTTGAGGAGTGCGGGTTCTTATCATCTGACTGGATGAGCAAAGACCAGCACCCCGAGACTAAAGTAAAACTCTGGTGGTTCCCTCTTGAAGACAAGCAGATTAATGGGTGATTTATGACTAAATTAGTAATTAAGAAAGTGACCCTTAAAACTGGGGATGTGGGTAGGGGGGCTATGGATGGAAGAGCTGCTGGTGTGGTCCCTATGTTTGTAGCTGACGTCGCATCAGGGGTGAGGGTGAAAGCTTACCACTACCCTCAGTGCTGCACAGGGGCTATCCTGTCCGACTTTGGTGGGTCTTATGACTCCTATGGCCGCACTAAGGATGTTGTGGGGGTTAAAGCCGAAATACAAGCGTGGATTGAGGCTATTCAGGAAGGAATACTTGGGCAAACTAAGTCTTTTATCTCTGCTTGTACAACGGAGCAGCAACAGCTGGCTAATGCTGCTTTATTGGAGCTAGGGTTTGTACCCTCCAAAAGCATTATTAATGAAGTGAATGACTTCGGTTTAATAACTTGGACTTTTGCAATAGATGGGTGGGAAGAATTATGAAGGATATAGTGGTGGATTATAGTAAGCTGGTCTCATCTACTGAGAGCACAGCTAGTTTCCAAGGAATGTATACTAAAGTTTCCCTCCTAGGTTCAGTCTGTACAGCACGCATGCTTTATGGGTTCTTTGGTAGTAAGGAAGAGATAGAAAGGGAGATTTCTTTTTGGTTAAAAGTCCTAAGAGACCCTAGAGCTTATGAGCAGACCAGAGGGTTAGGTTGCTCCTATGTGTTCTTTAGACCACAGATGGTAATAGCTGTAACCAACAGGACTCAGTGGTACGCTAATGAGGCACTAATAGAGGCAGGGTTTACCCCCTCTCAACCAGTAAAAAATTTAAAATACGGGACAGGTAGTGAGTTGATAAACTGGACTTATGCCCTCCACGGATTCTTAGAGACAGACGAAAAGGCAGATATATGTGTGGTTTAGTGGGTGTAATGGGTGATGTAACCTCTAATGATAAAGACGTATTCAATCAGTTGCTCGTGGTGGATGTATTGCGTGGCAGGCACTCTACAGGAGCTGCCCTTATTGACTACCGTGGTGAGGCCACAGTGTTTAAAAAGGCTGTCAATGGCTTGGACTTCCTAGACTTTGCCACATACAAAGACAAGATGCGGGTTGGGTACAATTGTCTTATTGGTCATAATAGGTATGCAACTAAAGGTGCTGTTAATAATGTTAATGCACACCCGTTTGATTTCGAAAATATTGTGGGTGCCCACAACGGCACACTACGTAACTACTGGTCTTTGGATAATGCTAGTGACTTTGATGTGGATAGTGAGTGCCTGTACTCACACATTAATGACAATGGTGTCCGTGACGCTTTCAACAAAACTGATGGGGCTTTTGCCCTCACTTGGTTTGATAAAACCACTAACAAACTACACTTGTTACGAAACACAGAGCGTCCTTTGTGCTACTGCTACCGAGAAGATATGGGAGCTGTGTTCTGGGCCAGTGAGGCGTGGATGCTGCGTGGTGTCTTAGGTCGTAATGGCATAAAGCATAGTGATATAGTGCTTATTACACCTAACGTACTATACTCGTTTGATATGCCTGCTACGTATTCAACTAAAGGTGTTAAGCTCGGCTCACCTAAAGTTGTTAAGTTGGAGAAGCCTACAGTCGCAAAAAAATCAAACGTCACCTCTATCACGCACTCAAAAGGTGTGAAGCCTACCTCAAACTACCTTAGCCTGACAGGCTACTTAAACAAGAAAATGGAAGTTTGTATTTGTGATGAAGAGCGTGACGTACATGGCTCACACTACATTAGTGGGTTTTTGAGCAGCAAAACAGAGATTGACGTCCGTTTCTACACCCCCAAGAATGGCCCTCTGTGGGGTAGACTCATGGATAAGCGTGACCTTGGCAACTTCTCTTGTATAATATCTGGCATGAACTCCCATAACGTAGCCCAGCCTTACTTAAGAGCTGACCTTCGTACAATAACTTACTTAGGTGATGAAAAGGAGGTGGAAGCTGACACTGTGGTTGGTTTTAACGGAAAGAAGCTCTCTTACACTGAGTTTAGGGAAGCTTCTGACAAAGGTTGTGCTTGGTGTGGTGATATTGCTCTTTTTGGTCAGCCTGCTCTTTGGATTGACGATAAAGAATTTATATGTGGCTCTTGTAAACTGCAAGAGGAAGTTGTTGAATATCTTACAGATACTTTTGGTGGAGAAGGACTATGATAATAGGTAATTTAGAAGTTACAATGGGAGCTGACCCAGAGAAGTTTGTACATAACGGGGAAGAGTTTGTCTCTGCACACGGCATGATAAGGGGTACTAAACAAGAGCCTTTTGTTGTAGAAAATGGCGCGGTTCAAGTAGACGGAATGGCTGTTGAGTTTAACATTGACCCAGCTAATAACCGTGACGAGTTTGTATCAAACTTACAGTCTGTTATGGGTCAGTTGAATGATATGATTCCTGAATTCCAGACATTGGCTGTACCAACAGCAGACTTCTCTGCCGAAGTGATGCGTGCTGCCCCTCACGAAGCTAAAGAGCTTGGTTGTGAGCCTGACTTTAATGCTTGGCTAGACGGTGCTGCTAACCCAACACCTAACGGTAATGTATCTTTCCGTACTGGTGCAGGTCATTTGCACATAGGTTGGACTAAGGACATGGACATTAACGATGAATCACATGTGCAAGCCTGCATTCAACTATGTAAGCAGTTAGACTTATACTTAGGCGTACCCTCTGTACTGTTTGACGGTGATGACAGACGTCGTGAGCTTTACGGTAAAGCAGGTGCTATGCGTATTAAACCTTATGGTGTTGAGTACCGTGTGCTATCTAACGCTTGGTTAAAGAACGAAAGCTTGATGCAGTGGGTGTATGACAACTCTGTAGCTGCCATCTCTAACATGCTTGGGAACGGCTTACAAGCCACTAAAGATGTAGTGGATGTGATTAACACGTCAAACACAAGCAAGGCTCGTGAGTTAGTACAGTACCACGGTATTAAACTTCCACAAGGAGTGCTGTGATGTATGATTGTGAAGAGTATGCAGCTTCTCGGCTGCTTGACACCCTAGTTAGATTTCGTGGAAAGGCTGTCAAGGTGTTGTGTGTATTTCATGATATGACTTGTGATATTTACCACATGTCCGGTGGTTGGAGGGCTAAGGTCCACTTAGACGATTTAGACCTACGCTCCCCTCCTTTGGGATTTGTTAACAAAGGGTCTGGTTGTATGTACATAGCCCGCAAACCCATGAGACATGATTGGAGGCAGGGGGTAAGACCTAACAGCGTTATTGATGTTAGACAAAACTATCGTCCTTCCTTTGAAAGCATAGCTAAGTGTATTGATGGGGAGTTTCCCACCATTACTAAGGCGTTTTCAATGCTCTCTGGCGACTATAAAGAGGTGGCACTGTCACGTGAGTTTTCTATTACACGTAATAGGGGAAAGCACATGATTAACTACAAATGGTATGGCAAGGTGGCTGTGTTGGAAGAAGGTGTACCAAAACTATCTTCTAAATATAAATACCTACAGAAAGAAGTGGAGAAACTGCTGTGAGTAAAGTGTTTAATACTTTCAACCTCCCTAGACGCGTGGCTGTCAAGGGTGATGCTGGTGTTGAGATAGAGGTGGAAGGTAATAACCTACCCTTCCCAGAGGAATACTGGAATTGTGAGCGTGATGGGTCATTACGTGGGGAAGCTATTGAGTATGTCCTAAGAAAACCCCTAAACATGCCAGAGTTGCGTAAAGCCCTTGAATTCTTGGATAGTTGCTACAAAAAGAACAATACCCAAGTCAATGAGTCAGTTCGTGCTGGAGTTCATGTACATGTAAATGTACAAGAGCTGTCTATGATTGAGTTATTTTCCTTCATCACTGCCTATATAATCCTAGAGGATTTACTTATTAAGTATTGTGGGGAGTATAGAGAAGGAAACTTATTCTGTCTCAGGGCAAAGGACGCTGAATATCTACTGTACATTATAGAACAGGCAGCACAGACAAAAGACTACAGGATGTTTGATAATGACATCTTACGTTATTCCTCTATGAATGTCTGTTCCCTTCGTAGATACGGCAGCCTAGAGTTTAGGGCAATGCGTGGAACTCGTGACTTATCATTGATAGGTGATTGGGCTGAGATGCTTGTTGGCATCCGTGATGCTGCTGTAAAGTTTGAGTCAGCCAAGCAAGTGGTGGAGTTCTTTAATGAAGACGGTGCTGAGAGCTTCTTAGAAGTCTTTTTAGGGCGATACAAAGATAAGATATGCAATGGCTTGCCTGCCGAAGAGACACTGAGTGAGGGGCTTGTGAGAGCTTTTCCTTTGGCTATGGAGACAGACTGGGATAGCTTCCTAACAGCAGATATTGGTGGGCTTGAGTTTCCGCTAGGTACAGAATTTCCTGATGAACCGTTAGAGGATTTTTAGAATGAAGACTAAATCTTATTTAAAATGTGTGAGGGATATTGCCCTTACATTAACTATCATGGGCAGCCCTGCTGCCTTAGCTGTAATTCAAATGGGGACATACTAATGTTTATACTACCATATAAAATGGCAAGTGCCAGTGCCAAAGCTTTAGCTGGTGAGTTAGGTATCACTCGTATCCGTACTGAAGCAAGTCGCTTTAAAGGGAACGAAGGTAAAACTGTTATTAACTGGGGTAATAGTGAGGTGAGTGATGAAGTTGCTAAATGTAATATCATCAATAAGCCTGAATGCGTAGCCATTGCCTCTAACAAGCTTAAGTTCTTTCAGAAGATGGAAGTGCATAATGACTCCCTCTATGAATTAGACGACTGGAGCGGTGAGGGGTTTATACGTGTCCCTAAACACACAACAAGTCAAAACACAGCCAACATATGGCTGCGGTCTGGGTGTATGGTGGTGGAGCGCCATAAGTTAACTGGAAATAGTGGTGAAGGTATTGTACTGGCTGAGTCTGGTGAAGTGGGTGCAGCCCCATTATATGTACAATATATCCCTAAGAAACAGGAATATCGCGTACATGTAGCCGGTGGTAAGGTTGTAGACCTACAACGTAAGGCAAGACGTCGTGATGTTGAAGATGAGCACATCAACTGGCGTATACGTAACCATGATAATGGATTCATCTTCCAACGTAATGACTTAGTTGTACCTCATCAAGTGAGAGAGCAAGCTCTTAATGCTTGTGTGGCTTGTGGGTTAGACTTCGGTGCTGTAGACATCATCTTTAATGAGCGTTCTTCTAAAGCTTATGTGTTAGAGATTAATACAGCCCCCGGCCTTACAGGTCAGACACTTGAGGGGTACGTTGAGCGCTTTAGAAACTGGGGAGGAGAGGCTGAGCCTGAAGCCCCTAAGAGACCTCGTGTGGCTGTTGATTTGGGTGCAGTAGCCCCTATTCCAACCCCAGTAGCAGCACCAATTTAGTACGAGTAAAGTTCTAGCCCTTAGAGAAGCTCTTAGGTACATATTAGTCCGAACAAAGGTTAATAGTAGGGTGTGCAAACGAGTAACCTTGAAAGACCCGAAGGGGCTATTTATTAAGGACGGGAATAGTGGGTGCTATTCCTGTTAATTTTTATTAGAAAATATTTGGAGGGTGGTGTGAGTGATTTTAAAATTGGAGATAAGGTTAAGGAGCTACGCAAATTATGAAAAACAATCTAGTGGCTGTATATGGCAGCCTGCGCAAAGGATTGCATAATCACGGACTAATAAAAGAGTCAACCCTAGTTGGGGAGGGTGTGGTTAAAGGTTTTGGAATGCACTCTCTGCGACATTACCCAGCCTTGACTAGAGTTGGCAGACGCTCTAATGTGCTGGTTGAGGTGTATGAGGTAGATGAGAAGACTATGGCAGGGTTGGACAACTTAGAGGGGTATCCTAGTTATTATACCCGCAAGATGTGCCCTATCAATATAATGGGGGAAACACTACCTGCTTGGGTTTATTATATGGACGAGAGACTTGATGATAAACCTTTTGTTGAGGGTGGTGATTGGAAAGAGTTCTTGGGGGTGTAATGTGGGACAATGCCTAGATAAACTGTCACATAGTTGTGGCTCTCGTGGAGGGCTGCAAGTGTTTGAAGGGGAGGGAGGTAAAGTAAATGGATATTGTTTTTCTTGTGACACCTATGTTAACAACCCTTATGGGGAAGAGCGTAGTGTGGAAGACCTCCCCAAAAAGAAACTAGGGCTTACCAAGGAAGAGGTAGCTCAACGCATTGCTGAGATAAATCTACTAGGCTCTATGGACCTAAGAGACAGACGCTTACGTAAAGATGCTTTAGACCAGTATGGTATTAAAGTAGGACTTAGTGAAGAAGATGGCAAAACTCCAGCATTTCACCACTACCCCTACACCAAGGACGGGGAGCTTGTTTCCTACAAGACACGCCTTATTGAAGGGAAGAAGATGTGGTCTGTCGGTAATCAATCAGACGTTGATTTGTTTGGTTGGGAGCAGGCAATTGCCACAGGGGCTAAGAGGCTCATTATAGTTGAGGGGGAGTTAGACGCTCCTTCACTATGGAAGATTTTACAAATATATCAGGAGGAAAAGTATAAGGACTACACCCCTGCCGTTTGTTCTCTGCCACATGGTGCTGCTAGTGCTGGAAAGGACTTAGCACGTCTAGCTCCTAAGATACGTAGGCATTTCAAGGAAATATCCTTTGCATTTGATAATGATGATGCAGGTCAGTTAGCTGTTGAAGCTGGGTGTAAGGTGTTTCCTGAGGCTACCGTGATTACATTACCTGCCAAGGATGCTAATGAGTGTATTAAAACTTGCGGTAAAGCTGCTTTTAAGGCGGTCACATTCAACGCTCAGAAGCCCAAGAACACTAGGCTTATCTGGGGACATGAAGTTCATGAGGAAGCTAAGAAACCTGCTGAGTGGGGCTTAAGCCTCCCTTGGAAAGGTCTCAATGAAGCAATGCGTGGGCTTAGGTTTGGCGAGACGAGCTATTGGGCTGCCGGAGAAAAAATGGGTAAGAGTGAGGTGGTTAATGCACTAACAGCTCATTTTATTGAAGAGCATGGCCTTAAGGTAATGGTGGCTAAGCCAGAGGAAGCTAACAACAAGACCTATAAGATGGTGTTGTCTAAGCTTACTGGTAAAGTATTCCATGACCCTAGTAGGGAGTTTGATGAAGAAGCTTATGAGCGTGGCGGTAAATTAGCTAAAACTCATCTGTGTATGCTTAACCTGTACCAACACGTTGGTTGGGGTACTCTTAAAGGAGATATTATAGCGGCTGCATCTATGGGTGTTAAGCTTGTAATCATTGACCCCATCACCAACCTGACTAATGGCATGAGTAATAGTGATATTGATGCCCACCTAAAAGGGATAGCACAGGAGGCTGCTGCTATGGCAATGGATTTAGATGTTCACATCATGTTCTTTTGTCACCTTAACAAACCACCTAAGGGTTCAACACCTTGGGACAGGGGTGGTAAGATAACAACTGATTACTTCGCTGGTAGTAGTGGCATGGCTCGTAGTTGTAATTACGCTATAGGCTTACAAGGTAATAAAGACCCAGAGCTTAGTGAGGAAGAACGTAATGTAAGGCATTTAATACTGCTTGCTGACCGTGAGTTTGGGGAATCTGTTGATGTACCTCTTTATTGGGACAGAAACACTAATCTATTTAATGAAATAAGGGTGTAGATGTATAATAATATAGAACAATTCTACAAAGACAACTATGACATGTTGGTTAAGCGTTTTAACCGCAGGGCTGGTGGTGTAGAGAATGCAGAGGATGTTGTACAGGAAGCTTTCTGTAGGGCCCTTAAGTACAAAGATAGTTTCAACCCTGAACGTCAGGAGATAGGGGCATGGTTCAACACTATCCTTAATAATGCCCTAGTGTCTCACCAACGGGAGCAAATGCTCAAGGGCGTGACAGTGCCTTATGAGGAGCATGAGCATGAAGAGGTGTACGAATGCAGTAATGAAAAGAGGCACTTAATCTCTGACGTTCTTGAGCGTATGTATGCCAAGAGCAGTAAGTCTCGTAATATCCTATACTTATATTTTATACAAGGGTATAAGATGCACGAGATAGCTAGGGTGGTGGACGATAAGTACAAGAGCGTTCAAATGCTAATACGTAGGTTTAAAGCTGACATGATTAAGGAGTTTGGGGAGGTTTAAGTATGTATGTATTTGACGTGGAAGCAAATGGTCTGCATCCATCTAAGCTACATTGCTTATCAGTACAAGAGGTGGGTGGAGATAGTAAGTCCACTAGCTCATACAATAATATGAGAAAATTCTTTCTTAGTGCGAAGATTCTCATAGGTCATAACATTACTAGGTGGGATATAGTCCATGTGGAGAGACTGTTAGGAATAACAATCACTGCTAAGATTATAGACACACTACCTATATCGTGGTACTTAGAGCCAGACCGGCCTAAGCATGGCTTGGAGTCTTATGGGGAAGAGTTTGGGGTGCCTAAGCCACCAGTATATGATTGGGAGGATGAGCACATTAGCGTGTACCTAGAGCGGTGTGAGGAAGATGTTAAAATCAACTCAATCCTTTGGGATAGGCAATGGAAACAACTTTTAAGGTTATATGGTAGTGAGGCTGAGGCTTGGAGATTCCTTGAGTATTTATCCTTTAAAATGGATTGTGCAAGGGAGCAAGAGGCTAACAGGTGGAGGCTAGATAGGGTAAGAGCTACCGAAGTTATGGAAAAGCTTATTGGTATACGTGAGGATAAGGTCTTTGAGCTTAGTGAAGTGATGCCCAAGGTGGCCAAGAAGGCTAAGAAGACTCGACCCAAGAAGCCTTTTAAACAAGATGGAACTTACTCAGCAGTTGGTGAGAGGTGGTTCACTCTCCTTAAAGAGAACAACCTACCTGAGGATTTTGATGGAGTAGTTGAGGAGATTGTGGGGTGGAAAGAACCTAACCCCGGGAGTACTCCTCAGATAAAAGCATGGTTGGATAGCTTTGGTTGGATACCTGAGACGTTTGAATATAAGCGTAATAAGGAGACAGGAGATGTTCGTAAGATACCTCAAATAGGTATAAAGAATTCTGGTGGTATGATATGTCCCAGTATTCATAAACTATTTGATGTTGAGCCAAGGCTTGCAGTATTGGAAGGCTTGTCAATACTTACTCACAGAATTAGTATCTTAAAAGGATTCTTGGAAAATGTAGATGAGGAGGGGTATGTTAAAGCTGAGGTACAAGGGCTCACTAACACCTTACGGTTTAAGCATAAGGTATGTGTTAACTTGCCCGGGGTTGATAAGCCCTACGGAGCGGACATACGTGGTTGTCTTATTGCTCCTGATGGATATGAGCTACTGGGGTCTGATATGTCCTCCTTAGAGGATAGGACTAAACAACACTACATGTGGAAGTTTGACCCAGATTATGTCAAGGAGATGATGACTGATGACTTCGACCCTCACGTAAGTTTGGCAGCCTTCGCAGGTGAGATAACAAAAGATGAAGAGGAGTTTTTTAAATGGTATCAGAATCAACAGAGCTGATGTACAAGGTTGATGATAGGCTGTATTACGAGGAGAGGTTTGACTCCCACGGGCTTTATTGGAAACATAATGACAGGAAGGCTGGCTGGAGGGATGAAGATGGTCGTGTCCACATTAGGTTGGGCAAGGTGCTATATCTAGAACACCGACTCATATACCTTTTAGTACACTGCTACCTCCCCGAACTAATTGACCACAAGGATAGAGACCCAAGCAACAATAGGCCGGATAACCTAAGGTCAGCAGATAAGCGTGTAAATGCAATTAATACAGGAATCCCAAGTAACAACACCTCAGGCATTAAGGGTGTTAGTTGGCACAAGGCTGGTGCTAAGTGGACTGCACAGATAAAGGATAAAGGGCGTAAGATACACCTAGGATCATACTCTTTATTGGAAGAGGCTGTTGAGGCTAGACTGAAGGCAGAAGAGGAGTTGTGGCGTGACATTAGATGAGATGAAAGCCCTGTCCCCTGAAAAGCAAGCTGCCTTGTACAAGAGGATATCCGCAGCTCGGAAGGTTTACAAAGCTGTTAACTATTCCTGCGTATATGGAGCGGGTGGTGAATCTGTTGGCAGAGCTACGGGCAAAGGGACCTCTGGAGGTAAAGCTCTTGTTGAAACCTACTGGGGACGTAATTGGTCTGTTAAGGCAATAGCTGATGACCAAACAACAAAGACAGTTAATGGACGTATGTGGCTATACAACCCCTTAAATGGGTTTTGGTATAGTTTACGCTATAAGAAGGATATATTTAGTACGTTGAATCAAGGCACTGGTGTATACTGTTTTGATACTTGGGTTAAGTGGGTGAGGAGCAAGAAGCTGCCTATTATTGGACAGTTCCACGATGAAATAATCTGTGTCCTTAGGAAGGGATTAAGGGAAAGGGCTATTGCTGTGTGTAAATGGGCAATAGATAAAACTAATGAAGAACTAAAACTCAACCGAGATTTAGATTGTAGTATTGATTTTGGAGATAGTTATGCTGAGATACATTAAAGATTTAGTAGGCAGGTATTGGGTGGATGCTGTGTGGGTTACACTAGCAGCGTTCTTGTTTTGGAATTTTGTAATACTGATTGTGAGGTAATTATGACTACTGATAAAAAAAGTAGTATGTGGTGGGCAGAGTTGTTGTTGGATGAAGCACGACAATTAGACTGGCTGGTCAAGCAGTACCACGGAGAGGTGATGGCAGGGGAACGTATTCGTACAATCTTTGGTAAGTTTAACCTAAGTGACCGGGACGCTAAGGTTGTGGAGGGAGTGGCGAGGGAGGAAGACCTGCACGCCAAGTGGATTGGGGAGCTACTGCAATCCCGAGGTGTTGAGCCATCTAGGTTGTCAGAACACAAGGAGCGTTACTGGGCAGCCCAACCAGTTGATAACTTGAGAAGTCCAGAGGAAGCTGCTGCTGTGGGGCATCTGGCGGAAGTGATGAGGTTATCCCGCATCAAAGCTATAGTCAACAACCCAGACTCCCCTTTTGATATTGCAAAAGTTATGAAAAAGATTTTAAGGCAGGAGCTAGGGCACGCTGCCAAATTCAAGAGGTTGTCCAACAGCAGGGCGATAGATGATGCCCGAGGTGGTCATGACGCTGGCCTTAATGCCCTAGGGTTGGCTTCCTAATGAAACTTAGTGAACAAATAGCTCAGACATGCTGTGGTGTGTTAGCTGATAAACAAGATATGGTTGATAGGGCTAAGGACTTAGAATGGCAGATAGAGCGTCATGAAGAGTCTATAGCTGATTTAAACGCAAGATTGATGGAGATTGACAGTGCGTAAGATTAGAGAGTGGGTGGAGGACAACGAAGGGGTTGTTACTCTGGCGTTGTGTGTATTAGTGTTGGCAGAAATCGTTGTGTCAATTGTGTTAATTAAGTAGAGGATATTAAATGTCATTAAATGCAAAGAAAGCACCTAAAGCAGGTGGAAATAAGGATATTGTAGCCCAAGAAGCCTTGGAAGCAGGTACATACCCAGCCCGAGTAGTAAGTATTATTGACCTAGGCTTACAACCTCAACGCCCTTACCAAGGACAAGAGAAGCCGCCTAAGCAAGAGATTAAAATTACTTATGAGTTGCTTGATGAGTTCTGTTTAGATGAAGCTGGGGAGGAGATTGAAGACAAACCTCGTTGGGTATCTGAGGACATCCCATTCAACAATCTAGATGTTGACTTAGCTAAGTCTACTAAACGTTATAATGCGTTAGACCCTGATGGCTCTCTAGATGGAGACTTCACCCAGTTACTAGGCTTACCTTGCTTAGTCACCTTAAATGCCACACAAGGCAAGGGAAAGAACTCCGACCGCACATTTAACAATGTTACCACCATCTCACAGATGAGGGCTAAGGATGTCAAGAAAGCAGCAGAGCTTGTTAATGAGCCTAAATTCTTCTCTTGTAGTGAACCTGATTTAGAAATATTCCGTTCACTGCCTGAGTTTCAGCAGAATAAGATTAAGGATAACCTTGAGTATAATGGCAGTGTTCTACAAAAACTCCTATCACCTTCCAAAGGGGAGGAGCCTGAGCAGGAGCCCGACCTTCCAGAGGGGGATGAGGCAGCACCAAAGAAAACTAAACCAGCTAGTAAAAAAGCTATAGTTGAAGATGAAGAAGAGGATGATGACAAATGGTAGAAGTTGGTAAGTTTTATAAAGTTAATAATAGCCGTTACGTTGAGTATGGCATTAAGAAGTGGGATATAGTGTACCTAGCGGGTGAGATGATGCTGCCTCTTAAAGAGGAAGACCCATATCTACACCGTAAGTTATTTGTAGCTGCTTACGTAGTTGATGGTCATGTGCAAGGTGACAAGAAGCCTATCACAGTGGATGGACTTACTCTTACCCCCGTTAGTAAGGTTAAGCAAGAGGAGCTTAAGGCTATGATGGAAGAGGACTTTAGTCAAGGAGAAGAATTATTAGATGCTTAATAGACCTTGACATACTTTTTACGAAGTTGGTAGCTTAGGTCAATACCTTGATGAAGAGACAGACACGATTGTAATGAAGTCTTTCGATGTTGTCTCTAAGGCGTTTGATGAAAAAGTGTTAGAGATTGAAGCGGAGTGTTGGGCCACTGAGCCCTCGCTCTTCTTCTACACCAACAATAAACAATTGTATAAGCGAGAAGAGAAGAAGAAAGCTAAGGCTCTTGAGAGGGCGGAGAAACGCCTTAATAAGAACCCACTTGATAATGTTAGCAAGGAGGTGATAGAGACTTGCCAACCCAGTAAGTATGTCCCTAATTTTAGGGATAAAGTAGCTAAGAAGAAAGTGTACAAAGGTAATCGTAAGAATGCCAGACCACTGCACTATGATAACCTCGTGGAGTATGTGTTAGCAACTCGTGAGGTGGTATTTGCGGAGGGCTGTGAAGCTGATGATTTATTAGCTGTGTGGCAATGTAAGGCAGAGCCACTAACAACTATTATCTGTTCTAGGGATAAAGACTTGAAGATAGTGCCGGGGATGCACTTCGGCTGGCAGTGTGGGTATCAACCGCAGTTTGGACCAGCTCAAGTCTCCTTGTTAGGTGAGATAAGTCTTAACAAAAGGCGTACTGAGATTAAAGGGACTGGTCTTAAGTTCTTCTATTCACAAGTACTAACTGGAGATAAGACAGATGACTATCCCGGTCTGCCTCGCTGTGGGGCCGTTAAAGCCTTTGACTTACTAGAGCAATGCAACGATGAGGCTGAGCTGTTTAAGGCCGTTATAGGGGCTTACAAGAGCTTCTATGGGGAAGAGACAGCTCGTGATGAGATGTTTGAGCAAGCGTGTCTTGCTTGGATGGTACAAGAGCTTGATGATGAGGGTGGACTAATCCACTATGTAATGTATGATAAGAGATGAAATAGATTGGAGATCACAACATTGTGGGGTGCACAGGGCATCTTGGGGTCAACTAAAGGTATCCATGCCGGAGGTAGCTGAGGAGATACTTAAGGGCTTCCCCGAGCTGGTTACAGATTTTACATGGGATGTTAAAGTCCACATGCTGATGCCTAACCAATTCCCCTGCATACCTAACTGGCATTTTGACAACATACCCCGAGTAAATAACGCACAGGACTGGGGTCAAGTTAAAACTCACCTACCCATGTACCTGTATATATCTGGGGAGCCCCTTACAGAGTTTAGAGGGAAAGGCAAGATTAACCCTAAGGAGTGGGTGAGGTTCACACAAGCAGATGAACACCGTGGAACCATGTCAGAGGATTTCCAGTGGAGGGGTTTTATCCGATCTACCCACAAAGGTATCCTGCCGTCTAATGAGTCGGGGGCTGATGTTACTAGGAGACACAGCCAAGTATACCTAGACTCCTCAAACTTTAGTTGGTGATTTATATATGAGTAACAACAGCTTGACTTACCACGAGGGTAAAATAATTAGTGAATTAGATTTCTTAGATGATATACCAGATGATGCTGATGACTATGAAGTGGAAGTGTTTGACGGAGATGAAGATGAGGGCTGTGGGGACGCATGCAAAATTTAGTGCCGTTTGACCACCCACTACTCATAAGTTATGGACTGCAAGGTAGGTACGCAGCCACAGAGAGTGGGGATATATACTCATACAACACAAACACTTTCCTTAAGGGTAGTGTAGGAAAGGATGGATATGTTAAGGTAACTCTGCGCAACGGTAAAGTGCCACGTACAATGAGGAGGGGTAGGGTTATAGCTATGTGTTTTGAGCCTAGTCAATGTTTAATTGGCATGACCGTTAATCATCTAAATGGTGTCAAGACTGATGACAGACCTATTAACCTAGAGTGGGCAACTACTCAGCAAAACACCCAACATGCGTATGATACTGGACTCGCAAGTAGAAAGTTAAGTGATTTGCAAGTAAGACAAATCTTTAAGTTAAACTTAGAGGGGTGGAGTGGTAATAAGATAGCAGACTTTTTTGAAGTCCATAATAGTACAGTGTCTTTAATACTGTCAAGACAACGTAGAGGAGCTTGTAAGATATGATTAAATTACATAAACTTAAAACTGGAGGGGGTTGTTACGAGGTCAGATACACTAACAACAACGCCCTCCTCGGTGAGTTATATAAAGAGGTGGATGGATTTTATGTGTTTGAGTTTGATTTACATAGAACTGTAGCTGGCTGCTTCCCACAAAGATTCTTTGAAGAAGTCGCGTTTAAGCTCAAGGAGCTTAATAAGGGGTGGGAGGATGAGTTATCGAAAAGCCTATAGTTAAAAGAGGGCGTACTGGTGGCCCTAAGACCAGATGCTCTGGTACTTGGACGGAAGCCAAGTATCGTTCTTTCATAAAAGGAAACCTGCGTAGGTCAACAATGAAATGGGCTCCTATTCAAGAATGCAAAAAACTCGCAAGAACAAGAAGAGGTTTCTACAAGTGTGCAGGGTGCGAAGAAGAAGTGCCAGCCTCCACCAAAATAGAAGGGAGCAGGAGAAGGACGAACAATGTCCATGTTGACCATATTAAGCCTATCATTGACCCCGCAGTGGGTTGGACAACATGGGACGATTGTATAGAAAACATGTTTTCAGAATTGGATAACCTCCAACTACTCTGCACTGCGTGCCATAAGGCGGTTACTGATGAGGAGAAGGCTATCGCTAAAGACAGGAGGGGTTTTTACAAAACTCACCCAAACGAGTACCCTTGCTACACCTCTATGAAGGGTAGGTGCAACAACCCTAACAAGTCTGACTATCATTACTATGGGGGTAGGGGGATAAAGGTTTGCCCTGAGTGGGAAGACTCCTTCCTATCCTTCGTAGAAGATATGGGCCCTCGGCCTGAAGGCACTTCTATAGACAGGATTGATGTAGATAAGGATTATAGCAAAGAGAATTGTAGGTGGGCTACTCACAAGCAACAGTGTAATAACACTAGGGCAAACACCTACATAGAGTATGAGGGTGTTACCCGTACCTTGTCAGAGTGGTGTGACTTCACTGGGGTCTCTAGGGGCAACCTAAGCCACAGGATTAAAAACCAATGGACAGTGGGAGAAGCTCTTGAAGTTGACCCAAGCCCGTCCAGAAGAGAGATCACGGAAAGATTAAAACAAAAACAAAAATTGGAGAAGTTGAATGCAGAAAGCGAATAATAATAACTATAAAGGCTACAGTTTATTTAATGAAGTAGAGGATGCAGCACTACGTACATGGAATCGTTGTGTTGTCATGCTAAACATTAATAAAGATTTAGGAGAAAACTTTGTTAAGGGGTACGGTGAATGTCTGAATAATGTAGAGCGTATGCAGATGATGGCTATGTACCAATACATTGCTGTTAAGGGTACGGAGGCTGTCTTAGCTGAGATTAATCAGGGTATGCACAGTGCCAAGGCAGCTAACGAGGGTAAGGTGGTACACTAATGTTTATCTTATTCCTAAGTCAGTTTCTTACGATATACTTACTGGGGATGCAGTCATTAATGGTCAGGGATAACCACTACTTAGGAGCTGCAATAGGCTCCTTGTTGATTGGCGTATGCCAGTTCTATATATATAATGTAACAGGCAGTTTTAGTATACTGTCCCTTGATTGGTTTGTGTTCATCTTTGCTGGACCTATAGCAATAGTCAGTGCTATGAAGACCCACCCAATCATAATGAAGAAAGTGTTTAATCGGGAGGTTTAATGGCACAAGGTGCAATGAGATTCAACGATGGTAAGTCACCCCTGTCTATGGTTCTGGAGGCTAGACACGCCTTAGATGGCTGTGCCTCTGTCCTTCAGTTCGGGGCAGCTAAATATGCCAGAGGTAATTGGCACAAAGGATTAAAACACACGGAGGTTATTGACAGCCTGTCTAGGCATCTGTCAGCTTACTTAGCTGGTGAGGACTTAGACCCCGAGAGTGGGTTAAGGCACGTAGACCACATAATGTGTAATGCTTTGTTTCTAGCTGAGGGTACTGTAACACACCCTGAGTTAGACGACAGGAGTGTTGAATTAAAAAACAGGGGAGAGTTAATTGATAAATAAACATCAAGAAGATTTAGTATGTACGCTCAAGCAAGAGGGCATGAACCACAGGGACATATCTGAAGCTGTGTGGGGAGTGCGTACCAGAGCCTCTACAGTGCATTATATTCTTAAACGTAGGGGGTTGGTAGGGGCAGGTGAAGTTAACCCTCATCAGAGGCTCCTAGGGGCTCCTAAGGTGTTAGTCTTTGATATAGAGACAGCACCCTGCTTAAGTTATCACTGGGGCTTATGGCAACAGAACATTGGCTTAAACATGATGGTGAGGGATTGGGCTGTTATCTCTTGGTCAGCTAAGTGGGTTGGTGAGGACGAGGTGATGTATCAGGACTGTCGAGGGCATTTTGATGGTAGCGCGTTAAGTATCCACTCTGACATTAATGATGCAGCTATTCTAGAGTCCATCTGGAGGCTACTTAATGACGCAGATATTGTAGTGACGCAGAACGGCAAGAAGTTTGATGTTAAGAAACTTAATGCTAGGTTCCTGCACCACGGCATGAGGCCACCTAGCTCCTATAAGCATATTGACACCTTGCAGATAGCTAAGCGTCATTTCGCGTTTACCAGCAACAAGCTTGAGTATATGACTGACAGGTTTTGCACCAAGTACAAAAAGCTTAAACACGGAAAGTTCCCCGGCTTTGAGTTGTGGAAGCAGTGTCAACTAGGCAACCATGAAGCTTGGGATGAGATGGAGGAGTACAATCAGTATGATGTATTGTCTCTAGAAGAGCTGGTGTTTGTATTAGCCCCTTGGTCTAATCAGATTCCTAATCTTGACATGTATCACAATGAGAATGAGAATGTATGCTTCTGTGGTAATCACGAGTGGGAACACACAGGCTACGCTTACACAAACCTTAGCAAGTTTGATAAGTTTGCCTGTACCAACTGTGGGGCTGAGAAGCGTGGACGAATTAATCTTCTCACGAAAGAGAAGAGAGTTAGTTTACGCATGAATGTCCTTTAACCACTAAAATAAAATACCATGTTTTACAGCAACTTATAAAATAGTTAAAATAAAATGTGGTATTTTGCTGTTTTTTGTGGTATAAGTACTTATAGTACATATAAAGAGGACGCCTAAGAAGTATTTAGAAAATTAAGAAATTACATATTCTTTATCTACTTCTTCCTTAAAGAATATAAATCAACTAAGAAAAAAAAGGAGATTAATTGGACGTACAAGATTGCATAGACTGGTGTAACAAGAAGATAGAGGAAGCATCAGAGCGTGCAGACTTAGATTCAGTTAAAGCTTACACGGAGTTATTAAAACAATGGGAATCAAAAAGGGGAGATTAGCGTAATTGCTTTTTTACCCCTTCTTTTTTGCGTTCTACTTACCCCCGCGCTTAGTCTTATCCTTCACCTTCTTCTTTATCTTGTCCTTGACAGTCACCTTCCCCACCTTCTTCTTAACAGGGCTCTTCTTACCGGGCTTCCTACTAGCACCCTTATTAATCTTTGCCATTCGAATTACTTACTCCCATCCTAATTAAATTATCATTCATGCGCTTCATCTCTTTAAGCATTTCACCCATAGTAAAATCAAGCTTGTCCGTAGCTCTTTGTAGGCTACCCATCTCAGCTTCCGTTCGGATAGCACCTCCCTTTAGTTCGTCTACCTTTTCAGTTAAGTGTACATCATAGCCATCTAGTTGTACTATCTCTTGAGAGTTACGCTCGATAACAACCTCCATACCCGTTAACTTAGAGTTTAGGTTGGAGTAGGCCGTAGCACCACCACCAACCAATACCAGCAAAGAGATGCCAGTCCCAATCCAGCTACTCATTCCTCCACCCTTTCCATTTATCATTGTACGCCCCTGTAAAACCTTTACTCTTCAAGTATTGAAACAGTGCATCATTAATCTGCCCCTCGTCAATACCTTCCGACCTTAACCACTCTAAGATAATTCCGTTGTTAGATTCACTAACAAACCTCCCAGTACTTGCTAAGTACTCTTGTATCTTCTGGTATGTGTCCCTCTTGTTTAATGGAATGATTAACTCCACTCCATCTTGTACTATAGCAATACCAAACATCTCTTGTGAACTAACACCAGTGACGCTAACTAACTGAGTATATATAAGCTTAGGTGCGCCTAGGGCGTCCTGTGAGCTCACCCCTTCAACACCTAAGGTGATTGCCCCACTGAGAATAGAAGGGCTCCCTATGGACTCTATAGAAGCTGTGCTTGTTGGCTGTAGTATCTGTGAGGATAACAGCACAGGAGAGCCAAAAGCTTCCACACTAGTAACCCCCGTAGCACCTAAGAACTGTGTCAAGTTAATGACAGCAGGTGAACCTGCTTGAGTTGTACTAGAGATGCCAGTTGGTGTTATTATAGTGCCTACAGTACCTCCTGACTCTAAAAATGCACCAATAAACCCACCATTGCCATCATCAGCTAAGGGTGAACTGTTTTTGGTCCTGAAATCTTCATTCTCAGGGTCAACTAGCTCTCCCCCATTGTATCCAGTCCAACCTATTGATCCTGTATTATCTTCTGATGCAGCATTTGTTTTTTCTGTTGCTGCGTCGTAATCTGATGTTGTTGAGTTATAAGATAATCCGTTACTGTAGTTTTGAATACCTTCGGAGCCTGCACAGTTAACACCGCCACCAAAGATGATGTAATTGCTTACGTTAAAAGGCCGATTGTAACCTACTCTTATTAATGTGCTTTGACCGATATTGCGAGCGTCAATAACACAATTTCTTACAACCCTGTTAACTGATTCGCTGTAAAAATACATTGCATACATATGGGATGCCGGGCTAGCCGATGGTTTCAAATAGAAATTTTTAATTAGTACATTATCTGCGCCAGACTCTAAAAAAGCATTTTGATAACCAACAGGATCAGTAAGTAAAAAGTTACTGATTACGCCATTTGGTGATAATGTTTTTAGGCCACTAAAGACGGGTAAGTTATTGTGATTCTTCCCGTCATAAATGCTGTCTATCGAGTCAATCTCATAACCATTTGGGGTATTCCCTGACAAATCGACTAAACCGATATTACCCTTACACAAAGCTTTTATGGGCGCACCATAGTCAACTTGAAACTCCGTAGCCCACCACAAATCCATAGTGAGGTAGTCCGGGGAGGCATGGCCATCCCCTACTTTAGAAATTCTAGGCATTTAAGTATTCTCCTAAAGCTTAACGCCTTCCTTCACTTTCTCTCGATACTTAAGTGCTTTCTCTTGATACACAGCTTGCTTAGCCTTAATAGCCTCCCTAGTCTTTGTCATCTTAGCAACCAAAGCCTCATACACCTTAACCTTACGTACATACCACAATGTTTTTATAATACCCATACCCATTCCTTATAGTTTAAAAATCTTATTAGAGCCGTTATCCCACTGGATAACTATATCACCACCATTAGGCGTCACAGGAAGTCCTGTAGCTGTATCAATCAAGGCAATAAGCCTAGAGGTAGTGCCAACCCCTGTGTCTTGATACAAGAGGATATACTCACTCTCATCACCTGTGACAGCAGTTAGTGTTACATCAGCCGCATCAGCTACGCCCAGTGTAACAGTTTTACTAGCCAAGTTACCACTAGTAGCTACAATAGCCCCTACTGGTATGTCAGTTAAGAACTGGTCCGTTGCTAGGTTTGGTGTGTAGTCTGTAAGGTCTAGCAAAGCTGCCTTAATGTTATCCGTATCAAAAGCAATATCCCCACCTAGGAATGCCTCCCTTGCTAAATCGTATAAAGCGTTAGCCATTTGTACTTTTCCCCGTTCTTAGTGTTGACAGCAGGTCAAACAGTTTCATAAACATCCTACGCATCCCTAACTCAGACACAACAATGGCATATATGACATACTTATACCACTCCGGTGTACTGGCCGTGAATGACTCAAACCCACTTATAACATGCTCTTGTGTCCAAGGTAAGAACATCAGAATAAAAGGAAGAGTGAATATAACTTTAATATATTCATCAGTCCAAGTAAACCTCTGATTCTTAACAGATATTAAATCAATATCATTAGTTGCATCTGCATCCTTCTGCTTCACTGTAATAGCCGCTTGTGTAGTCGCTTGGTCAAGGGCTATCTTATTCTCCACTTGAGCGGTGGCTTGTTTAGTCTTAGCCTCCACCCAAGTCTCACCTATACCAAACAGCTTACCTAATACTAACGTCCACATATTACCACCTCGCTTTCTTATCCCTAACATCAATATGGACAAAGGTTTTATACTTACCTACACCATACTTGTCAGGAAACTTATTATCCAAATACTGATATATATAATCAGGACTACATGACCTAACTACAATATCAGCAGCCGTGCCTAGTAAGTGCTGAGACTTCTTAGCCCCACCCACCTCAGCATTGTGTTCAGGACAACGATAAGAGGAAGTGATAACAATACTCTCCTCTAACTCATCCCTCATCTCTTGTAATAGATTAACTAAATCTAAATTAATCTTTGTCTCCCCACAACACGAGCACTCAAACTCTTGGGTGGAGAAATTTTTACTTAGATTTCCCATTAGATACCTCCTTAATGGTCTTAGCCTTTTCTATAACCCCATCCCTGCGGTACTCCCCACGCAATAGCTTACCAAATGCCCGTTCCTTTTCTAACTCTGTGGTTGCAGAAGCTACATCAGCCTCATATAAAACCTTAATTGCTTCTTCCTCTGACATACCTGTAGGCTTGGTGGCCCCAGTAAAACCATCTGGCTTCACCTCTTTCGAAGGCGTGGCAGGGGCCTCTTCAACAGGGGCAGCGTTTCCTAGTACAACAGAGCGCACGAGCTGTTGTGGTGTAGCATCTGGAGTGCCTAAGTCACTAGCAACCTTCTTAGCATACTCTGGGTTCTGTACAAGGATGCCTAACATATTAGAAAGAATCTTGCCAGTCTCCTTAGTAACTCCCTCTCCCACCACTACATTACGTCTAAAGCTGCCTTTACCTCTGGCAGGCACTTCCTTCCTCCCACCTTTAGTACGTACTGTCTCCATCTCTCTTACTGAGTCTTTAATCTCGAAGTCAGTTGGTAGTTTATTAGTATCAGACACATAAGCTGACAGGAATGCCTTCTTGAGGGCGTCCATACCCGAGTCCATTACAGTCTGGGCTTTAGGTTTGTTTTGGTAAGCCCAAGATTTAAACTGTTGTGACCACATAACTGCACTAGAGTCCGGGTTCTGTTTAATCATTGACTTGAATGGCTCAACAGCCTCAGGCTCAGTAGACACCTTATCAACTGTTGATATTAACAGCTTAGCATTCTTAGGGTCATTCAAGACTGTACCAGTAGCCATAGCTTCTTGCTGTGACATATTAAGAGATGCAGGTGTTGGTAGGATAATCTTATCCAAGCCATCAGAGGATGCCTGATTGAAGCTACCACCCTGCTTAAACATATCCTTAGCAATTGGGTTAGCCCCTATTAATAACTGCTTAGCAGCCCCCTCCTTAGTCCTAGCAGCCACTAGGTAGGCATTAACTGCCGCCTGCCCACCCGCTGCACCAAGTTCCTTCAATGTACGATACTTGTTAGTAGCTACATAGTTTATCTCAGCACTCTGCTCTGTGTTCAAATCTTGAATAATCTTCAAGTAAGAACTGTCAGCAGCTACCGCTTTAGTCTGTGCAGCCCAGTCCTCAATCTCTTTCAGATTAGCATCGTAGCCTGCCTTGTCAATAAGTATATGACCAGTGCGCTCATCACGAGTCTGTGTGTTCAATTCTTGTTTAAGTTGTAAGGCTGTTTGGTCTACTGTCATAGTGACATCTCGTACAGCGTCATTACTCAATGTCCCACCACTAGTCTTCATAATGCGGTTCATAGCATCCATCATTTTAATAGATTGACTGTTTAGCTGTGCTTGAGTGTTACTAAAAACTAGTTCACCATTGTAGTTCCTCACTTGCTTCTGTGCTTCTGCTTGCAATTTAGCCGACTTAGCGTTCTCGTCCAAGGAGATGCGTTTCTGAGCCTCTTCTCCTGTAGATAAGCCTAGCTTAAGCCTTGTCTCTTCAACAAGCTCTAAATGGTCACTGGCAGCCTTCTCTTGTGGGGTTGCTTTAAAAATGCCAGTAGATCCACCTCCACTAAACTTCTCACGGAATAGTTTATCTGCTTGTTCAGCTACCCAAGGGCTATTAGCTTTAGCCGCATTCAAATCCTCTCTAGCTCTCACTTGGAGGATAGATGCCCCCTTGCCAGACTCTCGTGCTTGAATTATCTTATCAAACTTGCTGTTAAGCTCTGACAGTTCCTTCTGCCCTGTGTAGGAGAAGGTTGCCTCAGTAGCCGCTTGGGCTACATCAGAAAACAACTGTACGGCAGCCATGTTAGGGGCTACCTCAGTTGGCGTGACGGCTGAATTAAGCTCCACCACTTGTGGTCTAAATGCTTCCGACATTAATTATCTCCTAGTTTTTCTTCTTCAATAAACTTCTGTTTAATAATACTCATTTCATTAGCCGCATTTGTGTAAGCACCAACCGCGTTAATAAGAGAATCATGTAAAGTCTTCTCTCTGAAATCTCTTGGTTTGCTCAACCTACTAGTAACATTACTCCATATCTCCTCAGCATCGGCAGGGTCTTCTTTGTTAATCATCTCCTGTACAACTGTAGCATTAATATGGCTAGCTTCTGTAACACCCTCTAGCTGCTCTCTCACACCGTAGTCCATCCGGTACAACATTGCAATATAGAAGTCAGATAAAGATTTAATCCTATCCTTCCGGTTAAACTCTGATTGTGATAGTTTGTATATGTCATCAGACTCTTGACTACCAAAACCAACAGCTCTAGCAATTATGTCCCTAAGCTCTGGGTTAGCGCTGTATAATGGCGTGCCGTCAGACTTACGTACTAAACCTTCACTAAGATACCTAGCTGCTAACCACTTACGACTTGAACCCGGTATAGCTAATAAAGATTCACCCACCATGTAGGCAGCTTCCTTGGTCTTAGGGTGTAGTCCTTCTGTGTCATCTAAATACTCATCTATAATCATATTACCTGCAAGGACAGAGTTACCAAAGAGGTCTAGTATCTTATCCCCTGAGGTGAATGAAGCACCAAGCATAGTCTTATACATAGGTGTACGTTCATCAGCGAATGATTTATTAATATCCTCTATAACATCAGCACTAACTGTAAGACGACCTGACACTAAAGCGTCAATATCTAGCTCGTGGTTAATCAACCAGCCAATAGCCCCACGCTTAGCAGCAATCAATTGCTCTGAGTTTAAATCCCCCTCTTCAAGACCAACAATGTTTGTAAGGAACCCATCAGTGAAGTGGTTGAGGATAGGTACGCCAGCCGCTCCAAACAATGCCATCTGGCCAATAGCCAACCTAGCTTTCTCTTTACCAGTGAAGTGACTGCCAAGGACGCTCTCCATATATTTAGTATAGATTTGTTTGAACTGCGTTGGTAGTGCCCAGATACCTTTCTGGAATGCTGCCTTATTTGCACCAGACATGTTCAATCGGTACTGCTCAGCTCTTGACACAACACGTCCTATGGTAGCATCATCATATTTAAAAGACTTACCTTTTAAGCTCTTCTCCCGCTCTAGTGCTGTGAAGAAAGAGATACGCATGTTGGATAACTCCCCCATTCGGTATGGTGTTTGCCCCATCTCTACAGCTTTAGTAAATCCTTTGCGTAAGAATCCTGCGTCATAAGGCAGTCTGTTAGCCAGTGAACTGGCATCAGCACTACCACGTACTACAGCTTCATACATACCTGACTTACGCCAAGCTGAGTAATCATTCTGTAACGTCTTAGAGTCTAGGCCTTGGTCTTTAGCCACCTTATTAAGAAACTTACTAGCTGCTTGTTCGTTAGTGACAAAATCTAAACCAGAAGCCATCAACCAACGAGGGAGAGCTTTAGTGGCTGCAATAGGGTTAATACTGACAGCAACACTGGCACCTAGCAACTGCACAGGAATCTGCACCATGTTGAATGTACCAAGTGTTAAGTTAAAGGTAATCCCCTTCATAATATCCACAACACTCTTATCTTGCATCTGGTATAGATACTTAGCAATACTCTCACCCTTTTTACCTTTGCGGTCAAGGGCAACAGCAACAGCCCTAACAGCACCTTGGAAAGCTTGGTCTGTCTTAGTAGGTATGTTTGACATTGTACTTGTCTGGTCATACATACCCAACAGCTTAGCCTTACGTTGGGGAGCCATTGAGGCATTAGAAATCTCAGCCCTAATAGAGCCCCAATCCATCCCCCTCACTTTACTACCTATACTAGGCACAGTCTCCACTTCATTAATAACACGAGCCCTAGCTTCTAGTCTCCATTCAGACATAGATACACGGTCTGCTGTCATCCCCATGTACCGTTGAATAGAATCAAGTGCATCAGTACGACCCCCTTCATCTAAATCACCTGCCCAATCTAATTCAGAAGATTTACGCTTACCACGCATCAAACCCCCGCCAGAAGTAAGTACATCAGAATCACGAGCTGCTTTACTTATCTCCCTGTCAAATAAGGCTACATGACTCCCTTCAACCCACTCTTCACCTGCATCAGTGGCAGCTTTCTTAAGGCGCTCAATGTAACGTAGGGCTTGTCCCTCTGTTGAAGCATATGCTATAGTAACTTGCTTAGGTCTTTTAACACCATTAACAACAACCTCACGGTTAGCTTTGACAAAGTAGTTGGCATCTTCACGTAATTTAGGAAGGTAGTTCTTCACCCTGTTTAATACTACATCAGGTAGGCTCTTTACGGAGTCCCTATTCACCAACATATATCTCACAGAACCCTCTGAGGATTTGAACCAATCACCTGTGTCAGGAGAGTCAGCCTTAACTAGCACTTGACCTTCATCATATTTAGTCTTTAAAGCGTCCAAACCCATACCACGGAATGTCTCTCCCGCACTGTCTACAATAATCTGGTTCTCTACATCAGAGGAGAAACTATTATAAGCTGTGTTAGCGTCTTTCTGTGGTTTAGCATACTGTATGTTACCATCCCCAAAGTCAATAGACTTAGCACCACGTAGTTCCATCTCACGACGTACAGTAACATTGTTCTGATACCACACATCATCCATAACTCTGCGTAGTCCAGTTACGGCTACAAACTCTTTATCATTAAGTCGTTGTCCACCAATACCCTCATTCACTAGCTTGTGGTAGGTTGGTTCAATATCTGTTCCATCTAGTTGTTTAAGAACTACGTCCACCTTCTTGAGACTTTTTATATTACCGTTAATTGGCTTAAGGGCAGCATCTACTGCTTGATTAAGGCCCGCTTGTGTACGAGATTTAGCAAACAGGGCTGACTCTGCTTGTTGTACAAAAGTGCGTCGGTCTGCCCCAGCTAGGGTGTTTGGGCTAGTAGCAAACCTAAGACCACTGGCCAACATGCCAGCCTCTTCTTGTTGGAACCCACCTAAGTCATCAATTACAAACTTCCGAGTTTCACTTACTGACACTAAACCATCTGGTGTAACCACATCATAACTGATGTCAACTTGCTCTAGGTTAGCCTTAGTCACAATATTCTCAAAGTCATCATTCTTAGATAGGTTACGCTTAATAGAAGCAGCAATCTCATCTGCATCCTTTGTATCAGGACGTGCTGTAATGTTTAATACATCAGTGGCTTTCTCTAAAGCTGCTGTGACATCCCCTTGGTAGTCACGGTACATCTTCTGAACACCCTCAGGAGCTCCTGTGAACACACCTTCTGGCTTAACTGGATTACCGACTGTGGCTGCATCAGCTTGAGTTACGCCTGCCTCTTTAGCAATAGCTAAGTCAGAAGTAACTGCATCAGATATTTTAGCAACTGCTCGTGCATCCCCAGCCTTAGCTGTACGATTTAATACATTAACAGAGCGTAGTCCTTTGAATAGAGCTTTACCAAGGCCAGCACCAACAAGGAGGGCTTCAGCCTTCTCCATCCCTTGAAAGGCAATAGTATCAGGGTCACGACCTAGTACAGCCAGCACTGCACTAATTTGTTGCAGTTTATTATCATCAACACCTTGAACCGCCTCAACAAGTCTCTCGTCGAACATCACTCGTTGCTCTGCTGGTAGTTGATTACGGAATTCAGCTATATTATAGAACGCGTCAGCACTACCTAACCACTCTTTAAACCCAACCTCATCCCCAAATAAGTCTGATTGAAGGGCTGCTGCATTATAAGATTCATCGGGTACAGCCATCATACCTAGTACGTCCCATGAAGTCTCATACCAAGCACGCTTGTCTGCGCCTTTAGTAATAGCTTCCAGCAGCACACTGTCTACAGCGATAGCGTCCTTCTCCTTACTTGTCAGCTTCTCAGAGCCATCCAGACTATCAACCCAACTTCTGTAGGGGGCTAGCTTGGACTCACCTAAAAGCTCTATCTCCCTGAACTTGGCTTGTGACTCTGGGACAGCTATGCTTAATCTATCTGGGTCTGTACGGGCTATGTGCTCTACTGTACCATTAAGCAACTCACGCTCACTATTTTGATGGTCTGTAGTTGCTTTAATCCTCATCTCATCCGCTGACATTGTAGCCGACTCTTCGATGGCTTGAACTAGGTCTCCACCTTTTGATATAGTAGAGACAGCCAAGTCTGCTTGCAATGATTTCTTTTGGTTTACATCGGAGAAAGTCTCTTGGTTTTCATAGATATTCTCTTCAACCTCTACAGACTCAACACCTAGTTCAATCTCTTCCACAGTTAATCTCCAAATAAATTATCAAATCCACCAGTCTTCTCAAACCCATAACTACCTGCGCTTTGAACAAGGCTACCTAATGCAGCCTGCTTCTGTGCAGATGCTATATCTGAGTTAAGACCTGTAACTACATTAGCTGTATTGGCTTGTCCTGCCACACTACCTTGGCTAGCACTAAGCTGTGTGCTTAGTGAACCCAAAGCTCCACCCTCTTTACTACTTCCCGAGGTTCCTGTAGCTTCTGCCTGTTGTTGTATCCTTGCCCTTTGGACGCGGGCTTCCCTTGCTTGCTGCCTCAGGTTTGACCTATCCTTCACCTTCTGAGAGGCAGATTGAACTCTACCACGCTCTTCTTGAGCGGCTGCCTGTGTCCTAGAAGCATCATACTGAATAGCTGCGCCTGCGACAACAGCTATTGCTGCCACTGTACTCATCCTAACCTCCTATATGTTTAGAGTAAATTGTTTCATAAGAAAAGAACCCCAAATCTTTTACAATGTCAGGGTGGGGACTATCATTCTTGAATGTCACCATTAAGTCCCTTGCCCCCAACGTCTTGGAGTGAGCCTCTGCCTCTGTAATGAGTGCTTGCCCACAACCGACCTTACGATATTCCTTACGTACATACATACTGTCTGTTAGGGCTACAAGAGACCTAGTGTGTGGGCTCTCTGATATGTACATTGACGTATAACCCACCAACTCTTCTTTAGTAAAGGCAAACACCATAAAATGACTGCCAAGCTCTGCCATTTTAATATACTTGTCATAGTCTAAATTGAGGGCTGTATGCTTCCTTCGGTGGTCCACTTCCTCCCACTGTAAAGCCAACAACTCTTCGAACTGGGCCTTACTCTCTTCTGTGCTTATTACCGTTGCCATGTCACTCACAGCATATTTAACATTAGACATTATCTGCCACACTCCTTAACCTAGACCACCCAAGTAATTTACAATCCTTACCCGGCTCTGTTTTTATTTGAAGAGATAAAACTTTACCTTTACCTCTAAGCTTGTTCTTGCTACTCACGACATGGAATCCATTATCAAACCCATCACTTGTACTCTCTGGGATATAGTGCCTCTTATGTCGGTAAGCTTGAAACTCTCTTCCCCACCTGCCAGAGGTGGTTGAGTTAGCCCACTCCCACTGAGCTTGAACCTTACAAGAAGACTCATGCGTTGGGTAGATATCCCCTTCCTCATCTTCATAGAATCCATCCTCAGTCTTTATGAAATGGAATGTGATGTAAGGGTCTTGCTTATACCGTTGGTAATCACCCCCACCGTCATACCCTGTAATAAGAACAGCTGGTGTATCAACACCTGCCCCATCTAAGGTCTTCCAGTCAATGAAGTCAGTGTCCTTGTACTGCGAGAAGGTGTACTTGATAGTTGGCTCAGACTCCGTAATAGATACATACATTGTCTCTCTGATGCCATTAACTGTAGCGCTTGTCTCTACGGTAACTTGGTCGTCTTCATGAAACACAAGCTCATCACCATACACTATATCACTGACAACCTGCCCAACCTTAAAAGGAGGGACTGTAAGGGCAGCTACTACATTAGGCTTACCTGAGGCAACACCTGTCACCGTACTTAAGTAGAATGCACCGAGAGCTAAGTCTAGTATAAGCTCTGTACTGTCGTCTACATCCCCAACCCTATTCCCGTACAACCACCTAATCTTACGCTCAAAGCTGTCGTAACTACCTTGTACATAAGTTTTATCTAAGTGTGCTATCTCGTTATAGTGCTTTTGGATAGTGGAAGAGGTTATATTAGTTGCAGCTAAATCACCCACCTCATTACGACCAACTTGATATATGCCATCATCTCCCCAGTAAAAAGCGGAGCTGTCAGCTAGCACTACTGAATTACTACCCACACAACCGTGTTCTGATATCTTAATAATTTGGTTATCTGTGGCGGTAAAGCCGTAATCACTGCCACCTAACACAGCCCATACGCCATTAGTTGCCACACATATTAAAGCTGAGCCTATATTCAACAACTTCTTCAAACCGTATGCGCCATCTAAACGTATATACCCACCATCTGTATCCACTAGGTCAGGAGACTCTTTAGATGTTGGGTCCCCTAATTGGTGACACGCACTAAGGTCAGCTGTAGAGGATACTAACTGGCTGTAGAATAGGTAAGAGGAGAGTTTGGGTGAGTGCTTGTCTGGGTCAATAACATCCCCAGAGAAACCTCCATACCACATACGTCCTGCAAACTCACTCACTAAGGTTGTGCCACCCGGAGTTTTATCAAGTGGTAGACTCGTAACCTTATATTGATAAGCCACTGAGGGGTACACTGTCTTGGCGAGACGGGCTACTTGCTGTAACCTACTAGTACCTCTGTCAAGTACATCTATTACGAAGTATCCTGAGGGAGCTGCTGTGTTGCCTATAGGACTACGCTTGAGTACCTCTGGGAAGAACCTCTCCACTAACCTGTCACTTTCTTCCTCTGTGTCTGCAAAAAGAGCTGACACAACAGAGTCAGAGTTTGATGGTATCTCATTAAGTGAATACTGGGCGTATATCTTAATGGGGTCAAGAAGGAGATTATCGTAAAAGGAACCATTCTTACCACCCCAAAGACGGGGCACTGCAAAGGTTGAGTTACGTAGATTATATATATGTTGCTCTGTAACAGAGTCACCAGTGTAGTAGTCTTGAGGTCGTATACTCAAGTTCTCCGCAGACCTTAAGTCTCGTCCTTGGTACATATCTTGAACACCAAACAAGTCTCTGGTCTTAAGTCTGAAAGTCTCCTCTTCGATAACTCCGTTGGAGTAAGTAAACTTAACCAGCTCGGGAGTCCCTGTTGCCAAAACAAGGACGCCATCCACAACTGCCACTGAGTAAACCACATCACTATCTGTGGAGTCAACCTCATAAGAGTGGATAAGCCCTTTAGATAAAGAAGTGTCATTAGTATCAAAGAATTTTACAGAGGTGCCAACTTGGACTACTATAACCGAATTAGAGGGGTCTCCACCCGCATTCTCCCAAGTAAAGGTAGACACTGCCACCTCTCCACTAGGAGACTTAGACTCCCCAGAGTCTATCACTTCATAGTCAGATTCAAAATCCATACCTAGTCTACGAGATAGGCTCCCGTCCTTGCTTAGGTTGAAATTATTAACATGTAAGGCTGCATTCTCAGGGAAGGTGAGAGGGCTAGCTTCTGTAATCAAACCCCCTACGAAGGAGTTAAACTCAAGTACTTGTGTCTGTCTTGCCATCAGTCTTACCCTTCTTCATTGACTTTTGTAAATCAATAGCGTTTATTGCAAACTGCCTTGTGGTGTACAAGCCCCTTAATTGAGTGGGGACGCTCCCCTTTCCTTTTGGCTTTACTGAGTAGTAACCCATTGTGCCATCTATCTCAATCTTGTAGTCTTCATATTCCATTAATACTCTCCTTTAAATGTAACGTCTCTTGAGTGGTTCCCACGACGTCCGTAGTTGGGATACCTAATACCCCCATTAACTACTCGCGCTTTACGAGATAGCCACCGTTGTTGTCGTGTTGACTCCTGCTCTGCTTTAACATCTCTCACCTGCTTCAACTTTAGCATGGCCCTGCTTTTAGATTCTTCTAACAAGGCTGTAAAAGCTTCAATAGGGAGGTCTGGTATAGCATTATCCTCATGCACCCATACTGGCATTACATAAGCTTGTGCTTGCACTTTGGATTGTTGCAGGGTATCATCCACAGTTATATCATAGGAGTCAAACACCAACTCTTCATCATTAAAAGAGGTGTAGTATGTTGGTGCTATATCATTACGTACTAGTAACTCAACACCTGTGGTGTCTGCAATGATGTCTATGTTGTCATTGTCATTGTTACGCTTATTAAGAACCCTTAGGAAATCATCTGGATATAAGTACTTTATGGGTTGGTAGACTTTACGAGTCTCTCCAGACTTCACTTTATTGTAGTTAATAAAGCACAGCTCTTTGATGGTTTCCTGCACCTTCATGTGTGTAGGAAAGGCTGTAGTGCCTGAAGGGGTTATCTGTATAGTCTGTCTTGTGTGAGGCCAGTTGCGGTTACTGAGCATTGCAAAGTAGGTGGATTTAACTATCTGCGCTACTTGTGCTGACTCGAACGTATCGTCGATACTATTAACCTCATCCCCGTCCATATCATTTAATATGTCAGTAACTATGTCAAGTAGAGTCATTTTCATTAGAAATCACCTGCCCCTACACGCTCTAGGTATATCTGAGGGTTCGTTACTGTGGCCGTGTCCACATCCGTCTTTATAAACACCTGTCCCCCATTGTTTACAAAATCTGTCTTGGTAAAGAAAGGGAATGCTACACTAATTGTGTAGGGCGTAGCCTTTCCTGCTGGAATGTAGCGCGTAACAATAGTATTTGTAGGGGTAGCTGCACCACCAATATCTATTACAATAGTTATGTCAGTTGGGCTACCTGTCTCTGATGTAACTGGAATGTCTAAACGGGCTACATAAGAGTCCCCAACAGCAATAGGTGTTATCTTACTAGCAGCTGAGTCCCAAAGACCAGTTATCCCCCTTATCTCGCGTGGTAGGTAACTCTCATCAGTAGAGCTCCCTGAGCCGTTAACAAGCATTTTAGAGTAGGTGTTACTAAAGGTTTGAGCAGAGCCGGAGTTTTGATACAAACCCCAACCAGCAGGTAGGTATGTCCAGATAGCTTCTCCTGACCCATTGGCTTTCAACACCATGCCATCAAGAGCAGTATCTACCCCGTTACCAACAGGGAGAGTCCAATCTCCACTTCCACTACCATCAGCTTGATACACCTCACCCAATGAGGCTGTACTGGCCCCTTTAGGCTCATGTAAACCTGCTTCTGGTATATCTTTATGTGCTATAGTCATAAATTCTCCTAAAAAAAAAAGCTAGACCAGAATAACTGACCTAGCCTTAATCAACTAACTAATTATAAAGGATACTTCTTATAACCAATTAAATACTTACCAGTGCCGTCACCACCAGTCAACACAATCTCACCTGTATTAGCTGCTGGGATTTGCACTGGTGCTTCTGGGGTGGCTGCGATAACGTCAACACCACCAATCTCAATAGCAGTGATAGTACCTCCTGCTAAGGAGACATCTGCCTCAGTTACATAAGCTGTGCCATTAGTAACGGGGAAGCCGAAATCTAAGTTGGACTCATCCAAGTCCTGTAAGAATTCATTGGATACACCGTCTGTTCGTGTGACACCCTCTGTGCCACCAACAGCGCGAGCGCCATAGTGGTTGTTTACATTAAGACCTGCTTTGTCTTCGTACTTGTTAGCCATTGTCTACCTCCTAGTAGTTAACTGCTGATGTGATAATAACTGCTAAGGTATCAAGTCGTTGAGCACCGAAGCCCCATTTAGCTCGAACCACAAACTCATCACGAGCTCGGTCCTTATTACGCTCACCCTCTGCCTTAGGCATACGACGCCATGCAGCCATCACTGGCTTGGTCTGGTCGTCCAGAACACACATACAGATGTTAGCTACACCGCTAGACACTGAGGTTGTGCCATCAGAGAAGGTTCCTGTAGGCAATCGGTTAGATTGGATAATATCGAAGCTAAACAAATTCATTAAGAATCGTTGACCACGAGCCATGCCCTGTTCTAAAATCTTCTGACCAAAAGGTGTAACATCTTGTGTGATTGACACTAAGCCGTTTAACGTGGCTTCAACCACTGGGTCACAGATAAACACACGACCTTCACCCGGTACGTTAGCTTTGTCAAAAGCAATACGAGCAGCAATCAAGTGCTTAAGGGCAAACACATTGTTTGTCTCGGCAGAGGCAATTCGATGTGGGAAACCGTTAATGACGTTAGCGTTAGCATTGGTTTGAGCTGCCTCAGCAGTAGATAAGAAACGTGTCTCGAAGTTCTCTTGAATAGCTCGTGAGCTTTCAGCAGAACGTTGACCCATTAACATATCAATTGATGTGCCATCTTCACGAAGGTCATCAGTCACATACCACGCATCACCAACGTAGTCGGTAATCTGCATTGTAATCTCACCAGTCTCAATCGGGTTGTAAACTAGTGGTGTGTCCTCGGAGGCTTCTTGTAATGTCACAGAGCCAACTGTTTTAATGTGCAATGTATCACCAGAGCTGAAGTCTGTGACGTTGCGGTAGAACGCTTCTGGGAGTAAGCCATCATGTAAATTCAGTAAGATGAATGAACTGTATTGCTCCGCCTCAATAAACGCTCGGGTATTAATTGTAAGTTGTATAGTCCTTCTCCTTGAAGGTGAGGTTATTATATATCTTTATATATTAAACCTGTTTTAATTTTAGATATTAAAGAGCTCTCTATACCGAGGGTCTTACCTATCACTGTTTGTTTGTACCCACCACTCAACATATCTTTTACTGTCCACACCTGTGACGGGGTTAACCCTCTGTGGTTTATAAGTCCTGTTTTGTGTGCGTGCTGCATGTTCTCACGCTGGGTACACCACTCTAAGTTATCAACTGAGTTGTCAATCTTAATGCCATTCTTATGGTTCACTTGTAAACCTGTACCATCACCTAAAAAGGTTGTTGCTACCAGTCTGTGTATACTTAAGGAGTGTCTGGACTTATCTGGCTTGGTGAGTACGACCATCTTGTAGCCGTATCTACTTGTTGCTGCACGCAACCATAACCCTTTCCTCCTTTTACCATCACATCTAGTGTAAGGTAGAGAGTAGACTTCTCCAGTTCTCGTAATTGAGTACCTTCCTTCGTATCCCGCTATTGGGGTTAATTGCATTTAGTAATTCCTATTCTTTAATTCCATGTTTGCGGTAGACCTCTGCCCTAATCTCTGCCATATGTGCTGCTTGCTCTTGTGCAGTGGCTCCTGCTAAGATACTCTTTACTGGCCTTTTGACAGGCTCAATAACTGGAGCGTCTGCTGGAATATGGTAGCTAGTGGTTGATGCAGGAGTCGTACCAACCTTTTCACCAAACAATGATAATACCATTGCTGGGTTGCTCTTGGATAGCTCACCTAGCTCTGACGGTTTCATGTTAAACTCTCTAGCCTTCTTTATAATCTCTGCTTGAGCATTGTCACCGTACTTTGCTACTAATGTGCTATGCACTTTACTTTGGTTACTTTCTTGAACGCCTTGCACATTTCGCTTGGCAAGTTCTTCTGAAACCAATTTTAAAATGTCCTCTTGACCAAGCGCTGAGTTGGTAGGCTCATTACTTTGTTGAGGTTCTTGCTTAGTAATAACATCTTCCACTGACTTCATTGCCTCTAGCTTCGCTTGTAGTTCATTTATCATCTGCTCTTGTGTGTCTACTTTAGACTTGAGTTCAGGTATGTATTGTTGCGAGTGCTTTAACGCTTCCAAAGCCTTCTCTGGTGTGTCATACTTTTGGGCACCGCTTTCATTCTTAATTGCCGCTAACTGGTCTGTAAACAGGTCATTAGAAGTTGGAGCTGGTGTTTGTTCTAGTTCAGGGGTTGCCTGAGGGGTAACGCTTTGTTCATCTTTAAATAACGGGTCTGTCATTTAATGTTCCTTTAATTTGTTGGAGCCGGAGGCGAGAGTCGAACTCGCTTCTGAAGGTTGGAAACCTACCGCATCACCATCAATGCTTCACTGGCTTTCTATTTGTATAAGTATATAATAGAAGTCTTAAGATATAATAATTAATATAATGTAAGATAATATCATTATTATTAATATATGTCTAATAGATATCTAATATAAATTTATAAATATACTTATATATATCACTTTTTTAGCCAAAATACCACATTTTATTTTAAAATAATTAAAATTAATCTTCTAGGTAAGATATAACGTCGTGTAGGGCCCTGATATAACCTGACATATCTGCTTGCTTAAAAGCCCAGTTAGGGCAATCATAACCTGCCTTAGAGCGTCCAGCCTTACTGGCTTCCAGCTCTTTATCCATAAGCATCTTAATCATTCTTTTCCTCATCACAGAGGCGGACAGGAAGTGAGAACGCATCTCTTTCGACGCGTCTCCCTCCAAACCCTTAGTCCATGCTTGTTTCATTATTCAACAGCTCCTTGAGCGTTCTCTACATCCATCTGCTCTTGGGCTCCTTGCATAAGTTTCTGCTGCTCCATTTGCTCTTCCACAGCTACATTAGCTTTAAAGATTCCAAGCTTCTCCACATTAAGAGCTGAGCCAAATGCTGTGGCCAAGGCCTTGCTAGAGATGTGTGGCGCCATAAACTGAAAAGCGTTGGTGTTAGACAAGGCTGTAAACTCTTGCACAAACTTGGCCTGCTCGGCAAAGTGCCTAGCACCGACTGGGTGAATAACCCCATCACTACCTAGAGTTGCTTTGTCTATGTCAATGAAGATTGTGGCATCCAGCTCACTGTCTATAACACTAATGCTCTCTATCTTCTGCAAGTTCCTGTGAGATATCTCAAGCATGTCATTAAGATTAGGCTCTAAAAGCAATAGTTCAAAAGTGCTTGCCTTCTCTTGAAATATCTTGCCAGCAGCGCTAGCTAGTTGGTCCACCTCAAAAGCTGTCTTCTCTCCCGGGCTGCGTACCCCCATAGCCTCCCTAGGGGCGCCTGCAAAGAGTTCCATTTTATCTTCTAGCATCTGTATGTCATTTGTCGCCTGAATAAGGCCAGAGAGGCTCTTAGAGACTTCTGATACACTGCCTTGCTCATCAATATGAATCTCAGCTCCCGGACCCCATACGAACTCCTCAACCTCACCAGCGATGACTAGTGGGGGGTGAACTATCAAATCCGCAGCATCAGCTTTAAGATTTTCTAAGTGGTCAATACGATACTGCATACCTACTAAGTTATCCAGAGGGCCCATTGCCCACAAGTTATCTGGGCGTAGTCTCCAACCAACATGACGAATAGCTGCTTTCCCTGAGTAGGTAGGGATATCAACGTTCCGTACCACCACACCACGGTCTACGACTGTTATGAGCCTGTTTGTTGACAGTTCCCCAGTTACCCTATCATGGTAGTCACCAAAGAGTTCCAACACCTCCATATAGTCCGACTGTAGGTATTCATAATAGCTGCCAAAGCCATCCACAGAATATCCTACAGCCTTATCAAAATCTTCTATGCTGTAGCTGCCCATTTTATTTTGAATGTCTTTGCGGCGCTCTATGGCTTCTGACCAGAATGCTTGGTCTGGGTCTTGGGCTGCCAACAGCTTAAGCTCGCCTATAGATTTCAGACTACGTATGATTTTAGGGGTGTCCTCAAATCGCGCAGCTAGTGGGTTGAATACTATATCAAGAGGGCTTATACGGCAGGCTCGTGGACCAACATAATCTAGTACCTTCTCTCCAGAAGAGTTAATCTTAAACTTGTTGTCAAATGCCACACCAACGAACGCGTTGCCGTAATCAATATAGTCATACAGTAGTTTACTTACTTCGGAACGGTAGCCACTCTTCCTGCACTTATTTGCTAGGTAGCCCTCAATGACTAAAGCCACCTCTTTTTTATTACTGTCTCGTGTGTTGGCCTCCCACTGCAACCAGTTCTCGTTAGGAAACATAGCAGTCAGGTAGTTACTGTGCAGGTTATCTCGTATCTGACACAACTTAGGTAAGGTTGTGGAGTTCTTCCAAGGCAAGGAACTGTTGGTTGTTGTGGTAGTATCTGTAGCAAAGATATAATTTCTTAACTCCTTCTTATCCTCAACCCACTCCCTTCGTTGGTTATTCCACGTATCCCACAAGCCAGACACCCAAGCAGACGCATCATCTGCCTTAAGCATACCTTGTATTTCTATTACTTTTGTACTCATTTAGTATTCCTATTTAAAATGCTACACCACCAAAACGAGATGTCGCTTTGGTTTGTGTGAAGAAATCTTTAACTTTGGACCCAGCACTTTTAGAAGGGGTTACTGCTATCTCTACAGCGGAGGCCAAAGCATCTTTTATATCATCGTGAGCGGGCCTAGCTAGTACTAATTCCTCTTCGAGAACTGCTGTCCACCCACCCTCTTGGTGCCACATTTGTAAGTTGTCATACAGGTATTCCAAGGCAGCAGCTATCCTCTCCTCTTTAGTACCCTCCGCCCTGCTTGGCCTAAACTCGTCCACAGAGAGCCTCAGACCCTCCTTACGGACGTAATCTTTAATACTATTAACAATCACCTTCTGAGCAACTGAAACCTCCGCACGAAGCTTCTGGAAGCTCCATTTAGAATGCAAGGCTGCCACGTGTTTAAAATATTCTAGTGTCTTGTCTGTCTTGAACCTATCAATATCCAGTACGTAGTAGTTACCGTCACAATCAACACCCACCACAACGATAGCTGTGTAATCAGCTGTCTTTGAAAGGCTGAATGCAAAATCCACTGCTGCGTATACGTTAAGCTTCTTACCTGAGTAGAACCAACGAGAGCCCTCTTTCTTGAGGTGACGTGAGTTATAGTACTGGAACTTATCCCTACTAATACGGTCACTGCTTGGGTCAGATGGGTCATTGTAATACTGTGCGTAGAACTGCACCCTATCACTATACTCAGCCCTTATCCTAGCTAGGGTCTGGATATCAAAGCCAAACGCCTTGCCATCACTCCTGATAGCTCTGGGCCATGTATATATGCCATCAACCTCCACCTTATACTCTTTAGAATCCCATACAGGCTGTTGTGCTATTTTAATACCTTCCTCATCATACACATCATACACTTGGTTGCGCCACACATCGTAGATATCTACAGGGTGGTAGCGTGTACCACAAGCCATAGTAAAACCACCAGCATTACGAATAGAGGTAAACTGGGAGCTCTTTTTAGAAACGGACTCACGTCCATCCTCTGTATACGCATTCTCTGGGACAACCAAATCGTCTGCAACAACAATATCAGCGTGCCAACCAGTAGTATTGGTAGTAAGGCCAGCAGTAGCAATAGTCGCATCACGTATAGCCTCTTCTTTACGTTTAGGGTGGTCTATGGATAACTTAACAGAAGACCAACGTTCCCGTTTACCTTCCTGCGGGTTTATATACTCAGGGAAGTACCTTTGGTACAGGGTGCTGCCTATAATGTTCTGCACAGCGTACAGCTGGGTTTGTGCCAGCTCAGCGGTAGCGGACACGTAAAGAATGGTCACTTCAGGGTGCCTTGTTATAATCCAAGCGCACCAAGTGGCTATCATGTGAGATTTGAGGTGTGCTCGGGGGAGCATAACCAGTTTGTTAGTGGTTAGGCTCTCCCCTTGCCCATACAGGCTGTACTCCTGCATCCACCTAAATATTTCTTTATGGACTTCTCCATAGAGGTATCCCGGGTTGACTAAACGGGCAAAGAATTCTAAATCTTCTAGAGCCCTTTCCCTTACATCCTTAGCCGCCTCGGGCATACGTTTGACTTTCACAAACGCTTCCTTTAGCCATTGTTCCATTACTTGCGCATCCTTATAATATCGGCGGAGAAGTCATCCTCTAAAAGGGCCTGTTCCTTAGCATCGGCTATGGTGGTGTCCTTCTTAGGTCGACCTACTCCAACCTTCTCCCAACCTTTATCGGCGAGATACTTCTGAGCTTGGAAGCCTCCCTCCTCATCAAGGGCGCTCTCAACTATTGCCCTCAGTCCGGCAGACCTTATCTTGAGCTCTAGCTCCTCCCTCCACAGGTCGATATGCTTCCTTACCTGCTTGTTTTTACATAACCTCTGCCAGTGCTGCCAGCCAAGGAGGTGAGTGCAAGCAAAGTCATACTCAGTTAAATCCTCATGCTCTAAGTACAGCTTTTTCAAGGAGGGGTAAGTGCTACCCTTATAGAGCTTGTCCTCCTCCCCTAAGGTGTACACTGCACTCCCAGAGTAACCTATCTCTAAGAAGAGGGATTGGGTGATAGGTCTACCTCCCACATCTTTAAATTTACTTTTACAAATACTCACTTAGACACCTCACTAGACCCATACATAGTCAACTCCTTCAGTTCCAGTTATAATTCCATCCACCCCTGTACCTTTATTCACTATTGTCGTGGAGGACGGGCCATCATCAATCGGCAGGTTATGCGTTACCTCACCACTAGCTCGGGTGGACTGGAAGTCCCAAAGGGCTCCATCTAGTGAGGTGGACCCAGCTATAGATTGGCTCCACCCAAAGAGGTTGCTATAACTTAAATTTAAATTTCCCACTACATCCACCTGCGTTGCCAGCTCATCAACAGTGACTGAGGTCTGGGTGGAGTTTATCTTCTCAATAGAGATTGAGTGAGCCTCTGCGTCAAATAAATCCAAGCCGGGGAATGTGTAAGTCTTAGAACCCATACGTATTTGGTTACTCGACACAATAGAGATGCTATCACCAGTGCTGTTATACTCAGAAACTAGCTCTAGTGGACTGGAGTAGGATGTTTGATTTAATTTCACCTTAAACTCCATCTTCAGCCCTATGTTAGCAGAGGCCCACCAGACTATCTCAGGTATTCTCACCCCCCTCCCTGTACCTAGTGCTAAAGATACCCAATACATTCTAGGTGAGTTAGGCGGGACACTCTGTTGTACCCCCCTCCTTAGTATATTCACTTAAGACACCTCGCCTATAGCTCCAGTTATTACAAAAGTGTTGCTTGCCCTCTTAACTATCGTGGCCCCTAGGAACTGACCTAAGATGTCAACAGAGCCCCCGTCAACCCCGTTAAGAGACACCCCTGCGTCCGCTGAGATGGTGGTAGTCCCCAACCCCTCCGACATAACCATAGCTAAATTATTAACTAAAAACAAGCCTAGGGGAATAGTCACAACGTTCGCTGCGGCGTTATTCATCCATATAGTTTTGCCCTTATCCTCTGGGACCATTGTGTAGGCAGTGCCTGTCTGGTTGTTCGCGTCATCCCCTCGCAATGTGAGTATGTCAGAGGCGTTGACTGCAATCTGCGGGTCTTGTGGGGCAATATAGGGATTGGCAAAATTACCTCCAGCCAACTCTACACCACTCCCTTCATCTGACGCTGAGACGGAGTACACTAACCCATTCTCCCTGTTATGGCAAGTTCTGTTGTTTGGTATGTATCTTGTCGCCATGACAGATTCACTTGAAAAACTTAGGCTCTCACTAGAGCCCCCTACTGTTAAAGCCATAATTATTCCTTATAACCAATTAATTCGTACATAATTACTTCCCGGTCTTTGTACCGCAGTTACTTTCACGTAGTAGCCGCAGAACGTGTTAGGGAGGTTTAGAGAGAGGGTGCCACCTGTGAAGTCTAGTGTAGGTAAGTCTCCCGATACCAGCAAGACATTTGGCAGTGGTTGGACAAGTGTCATGGTGGTAGAGTCATAGTGTGCGGAACCCTTATACTCACTCACCTGAGGTGAGGTAGACCTCACTGATATGATGTCAACAACAAAAGCCATTACCCCACCATTAGCTTCATCTATTGACAAGAGCTCCTTGACTTCCCCACTATCACTGGTGTTTGTGAAGAAAGTTTGCTCTAGTACGTCTGTTGCATTGTACCAAGCAGTGTCACTAGCCCCTCTCATTTTTGTACCAGTTCTAACTATGTCACCCGCCCCACGTCTGTTCTGGCTTAAGTACAAGTCCTGTGGGGACGTGACCAGAGGCGTCTGAGAAGATGACTGATTACCCCCATCATACCTTATACTAGAGGTGCTGATAGACCCATCCACAGTTACATTGTTTAGGTTGAATTGGTCTGGGTTTTGTAGAGAGAGTATTGCATCATAACCTCCCCCTTTAGGGCTACGGTTCTCAAAGTTCCTAATGTTGACTTGCTCAAAGAACCCAGTAATCCTACAATTGCTATCTAACTCTGTAGAGCCATCGGAGTGACCCATACCTAAAGTGAATAGTCCATCAATAGATAGGCTTCGGCAGTTACGCCCAACGAAAGAGGCATTACAGAACTCAGCGCCACAAGCATTTAGGTTGACCACCCTTACATCATTGATTGAGTATGCGAAGGACTCACCGATGTTCTCTTCCCTAGTTACTTTGTTGTCATCTTGCCCTATGAAGTCAGCGTGGCAGTTGTTAAGGGCACAGTATGTATGTCCACTAGACCCATGTATATAAAAACCAAATAGCCCAGCAAAATCCGAAGTACAACCACTAAGCAGATACCCTGTGTTAGCTCCACTACTCGTAATTAAATTAAAGCCAGCTCCAGACGCTCCAGCATACCTACAACGCACTTTAGTGAACACCATTACAAATCCATTCATCTTAAACACATCTTCTTTTGCGAAGGTGAATAAGTTATCTTCCATGAACCCATAAGACATTTTCACGTAGTCAGCTTTGACAACGTTGGTTGGGCGCTCAGTTGGGTCTGCGAAGTTACCACCACTCAACTCTGAGTTAGTTATACGCAAGAACGCATTGTTGCTCCCCTCTCCTGTGGAGGTAAGTGCAAGTAGGGCATCTTTGGGAATAAGACCCAAAGCTATGTTATCTTTGTTAAATTGTATCTTGCCCCCACGTAAATTAAGATTAACTCGCCTTACATTAGTTATACTAAGACCTACGTTACCACCGTAGACAGGGGCTACAGATGTGGACTCCAAGGTGAACACACTTCCCTCACTAGTGATAGTTGAGGTGGTGTCTCTTGATTCAGCTAAATCAATAGCGGCTTGTATCCCCTCCCTAGCATCACTATCTGTGGGGACACCAAACATGTCCAAGTTTATTTCAGCAGAAACCCTTAAGACTAAAGCTAGGGTGGAGTTACCTACACATCTGACAATATTATAACCATTAGGTGTTACAGAGGACGCATCAACTAAATCAAATATCCCGTTAACCCTATCAGAGATGATAACACAATCCCCGTGCTTAAAGCCGGAGAAGTAGACTGCCTCTTCTAACGTCTTGCTATACACACCAGTTGATAACCCTTCTTGCAATCCTGTAGGAACCACTAACCTATTCCATATTTCCAGTACATCCCCTTCGAAGAGTGGTTCAGATAAGGATAACTCCCCCTCTGGGGTGATGGAATAGGCATTGTCTGTTTGGTGTTGCATCTTACCATTAATGAATACAGCATTCTCTGTAGTTATTTTATTACTTACTGAATATACCAGCTGTCCCGGAACTACTGTCAACCCTACCTTCTCTAGTGTTAGTAGTTCCACACTCTCTAAATCCTGAAGACGTAGTGGTTGGGTTGGTGATGTAGGTTTTGGGAGATTTAGAATAGCATAGCCATTCATATCTAGCTCTTGAGACATAGTGTTGTTATTACCATATCTATGTAAGACACTGTCATTGATAACAGCCTCTAAATCTTGGAAGTTAGAGTTAATCTTACTTAGGTTATAGCCAGAAGCTATGTTCCTTAGCGTTATGTCTGTCATTCTTTTTCCTTATTTTATTTTTAATTACTTTTATTTAAAGCGTTCTCTTCTTCTTTTGTCACCTCTGGTGACGTATAACGAAAGTTATCTAACCTATGGCCCATCCCCTATCCCAATACTAAGGAAATACTATGAGAAAATTATTAGGGGTAATGCAATAAGCAATGAAACCCCTACACCCCCTTAGTACCCCTGTAGATTTATACAGGTATTTATAATTATTTGACAATGTGATGATTATGTGCATTGACCTAAACCACCATCTACCACCAACATTTCCACCTAACCTCTTGATAATAATAGCATTGTGTTGTAGCTAAACGCCTACGGCACTGTCTGTATCAACAGTATTGTATAAAATACCACTATACATATTGATAATAGTTCTTTACTTACTCCTACTATACATGTTAGTCAAAGACTATCTACTTATATATAACGCTGTTAACTACCTGTATGAATGAACAGTGTAATTAATTTAAAAATATGCTTGACCTATTAGTTTAAATTTGTAATACTTCAATTGTCGACAAGGTTAGCGCCTTATGTATCGATAGTGCAACTAAGTAACCACACTATAAATAAGATTGCTAGTACAAAGTGGCGTACTATAACAGCCATGATAAAAGTTTTAAAATGAATTGTTGACATAGTTAAATATTTAATGTTAAGATTCATTCCAGTTAACAGGCAGTTGAAATAGTGCATACGTAAGTGGCTAAGTATCCAGTAAGCAAAGTAAACAAAGTTGTTGACAAGTGTTTTAGAAAAGTGTTAAGATTCGTATCAAGTGAGAAACACCAGTAACTAGGGTAAACACTCACACAACGACGCTGATATGCCGCCTAACGTATGTCTAGACAGCAACCTAAATGGTTTTGTGCTGGTACCTACTTGGATATTGATTCTAATATCATATGTATAATTATACAGTAGTTTGGTGCTAACACTCTTAAGCCTAACAAAGCTGTTGAATGAGGGGGAAACGTGCATATATACGCCCACTTAGCTTGACGTCATAAGGTGACGGGTGAATGAAGCAATTTTGCCAGTTTGAACATAATAAACTGGAAAGGCGGATTATAAATTATATATCTAGTGTGTATGGTTTTTTCAATATATCTCGTTTGATGTTTGTTCAAGCCTAGTCAAGCCAACCATGATAGCAAGTGGGGGCACATTAGTAAAAAGTAAATAGCTATAAAGCATTCTATTATGGAGTGCTTTACATGATGTTTATTCCAACAATAATTTAAGGGGCTTATCATGGCTTTAGTACAGTATACAAATCAATCAATCAATACAATGAAAAAGCTAAATGGTGCAATTAAAACCGTGTTTGGTAGTATTGCGGAGCGTAACGAGCAAATACAACAGTTGCTTATTGTCTCAGTAAATGAAGCAGCTCGGGTATCAGGTGAGCAAGTTACTAATAACTTATCATGGTTAAGTAATATTATCGCGGTAGCTGATAACACCAAAGGTGTTAATGCAAAGCGTATCACACGTTATGTTGTTAGTGTGTTATGTAAAGACACTGTTACCTATAACAGTGAAACAAAGCAGCTTGCTAAAAAGAAAAGCAAAGATATTAAATTGTCTTATGATGTTGAGCCAGTGCAAACTTGGTTTGAGTTTGAGAAAGCCAAAGATAAAGCTGCTGCTGCTTTTGACTATGGCCAGAAGCGTATTACAAATGTTGTTACTGCTGCCTTAGACAATGAAAAAGGCAACATCACACTAAGCGAAGTTTTGATGGGCGTGTTGGCTTGTGAATCTGTAACTGTTAATGACTTAATGAATGCAATGCAAGCCATTAACCCTATACAAGAAGTTGCTTAATAAGTAAGTAACAACAGGGCATCTGTATTATGAGGTGCCTTGCATGATGTTTATTTTAAGAAAATCAATCGAGGAGTTAAGTATGTCAAGTAAATATGTATCTCTACAACCGCGTAAACCTAGTAAAGCCTTTACTAAAGTGTTTCAAGCCAATGCTTTCAATGATAACCTACGCCCTGAAAATCACCTGAATAAAGGCAAGTCTTGGGGGCACTTTCAAAAGGAAATATTTAAGTAGTAAACTAGTAGCCCTTTAAGATAAGGGGCTATTGTGATTATTACTTAATGCGCCATTAGCTCAGTTGGATAGAGCGTTCCCCTCCTAAGGGAAAGGTCAGTGGTTCGAATCCACTATGGCGTGCCAACATTAGCCCTATAGCTGTAATTGGTAGTAGCAGTTGCCTCATAAGCAACAGGCTCTCGGTTCGAGTCCGAGTGGGGCTACCATACACCTCTAGCCCATGCAGCTTTCCCAGTGCATGGGTATTTTTATATAAGGAATTTGATATGTCTGATAAAATATTAGCCTATTACTTTGCCCCAGAGAATAACAAACTGCGGTATGGTGATAATAGAGAGATAGTGGTGGGTGAATCCCACGAAGTATCTTGCAAGCCTGAAGTTTGTGTACAAGGATTGCACGCTAGTATAAAACCTCTGGAAGCTTTAGCTTACGCCACTCACCACCAACTGTACATAGTTAATATTAGTGGTGATGTTAATAGTGGACACGATAAGATAGCGGGTAAGTGTAGGGAATATCTCATCAAGGTGCCTAAGTGTGACCAGTTGCTTAGAGAGTTTTCACGTAAGGTTGCTCTTATGGCAGTAACCTCCTTATCACCTAACATCAACCCTGTAGTGATTAAGTATTTGACAACAGGCAGTAAGGACTTAAGGCTTGAAGCTTGGCATGCCGCTAGGGCTGCCACTAGTGATGCCGCTAGGGCTGCCGCTTGGGATGCCGCTAGGGCTGCCGCTAATGCTGCCGCTAGGGCTGCCGCTAATGCTGCCTCTAAGGCTGCCGCTAGGGCTGCCGCTAATGCTGCCGCTAAGGCTGCCGCTTACTAGGGGAATAAGGCTGCCGCTAGGGCTGCCGCTAATGCTGCCGCTAAGGCTGCCGCTTATACTGCCTCTAAGGCTGCCGCTAGGGCTGCCGCTAAGGCTGCCGCTAGGGCTGCCGCTTGGGATGCCTCTAAGGCTGCCGCTAGGGCTGCCGCTAATGCTGCCGCTAATGCTGCCGCTTATACTGCCTCTAGGGCTGCCGCTTGGGATGCCGATAGGGCTGCCGCTAATGCTGCCGCTAGGGCTGCCGCTAGGGCTGCCGCTTATACTGCCTCTAAGGCTGCCGCTAGGGCTGCCGC
>TARA_R110000868_G_scaffold66877_3_pt1 | contig 48728 bp, 41 predicted proteins | sample TARA_R110000868 | Tara Oceans TARA_R110000868 (sample SAMEA4397489) | marine metagenome | biome: Polar Biome; feature: [SRF] surface water layer (ENVO:00010504); material: water (ENVO:00002006), including particulate matter (ENVO:01000060) such as... | depth 5 m | reverse complement strand
CAGCCGATACTATGCCTCCAGCGTATCCGCCACCCTCTCCACAAGGAAACAGCCCCATGATTTCCGGATGTTCCAAATTTTCTTTTCTCGGAATGTTTACGGGAGAAGATGTTCTGGATTCCACTCCCACAACATTGGCCTCTGCAGTGTAATAACCCCTCATTTTTTCGCCAAATGCCGTAAAACCTGATCGTAGCCTGCTACCAATTAATTTGGGTAAAAGGGAATGTAATGGAGCTGATTTTAGACCAGGTTGATAGGAGGTCGGATTTAGATCGATGGACAATTTACCTTCTACAAAATCTGTAAGTCGTTGGGCAGGGGCAGTTTGGTTTCTTCCGCCGGAGGTAAATGCCAATCGCTCTAGATCTTTTTGATATTCCAACCCTTTCAATGCCCCAAAGTGTTCATATTTGTAAATATCAACATCCACATTTATCTCTACAACAATTCCGGAATTGGCAAATAAATTATTTCGTTTGGAGGGAGACATACCGTTTACGACCACTTCTCCCGGAGCAGTTGCCGCGGGAACTATAAACCCGCCCGGGCACATGCAAAACGAATATACCCCCCTATCCTTGACCTGTTCAACCAAACTATATGAGGCCGCTGGAAGCAATTCGTTGCGTTCTCCTGAACAATGGTACTGAATACTATCTATAATATGTTGTGGGTGTTCCACCCTTACGCCCATGGCGAAAGACTTAGCTTGTATCGCAATTTTTTTGTTGTTCAACAGGTAATAGATATCCCTTGCGGAATGGCCCGTAGCCAAAATAACCCTGTCCGTTGGCATTTCACTGCCATCTTCCAAAACGATTCCTTTGATGGCATTTTTGACGATCTTAAAATCGACTACCTTAGTTTGAAAGTGTATTTCCCCGCCATATTTTAGAATAGTCTCCCTAATATTCTGGACCAATTTGGGTAATTTGTTGGTCCCTATATGGGGGTGGGCGTCTATCAGGATTTGTTCTGTTGCACCGTGAAAAACCAAATTTTCGAAGATTCTTCGCACATCACCCCTTTTAAGGCTTCGGGTATAGAGTTTACCGTCCGAATAGGTGCCGGCACCTCCTTCACCAAAACAGTAATTGGAATCTTCGTTTACAATATGATCCCTATTAATAGCCTTTAGGTCTCGTCTACGGTCCTTGACATTTTTACCCCTTTCCAAGACTATGGGTTTAAACCCCAGTTCCAAACAGCGCAATGCTGCATACATTCCAGCAGGGCCAAATCCTATAATGTGTATTTTTTTGGCTTTGGAAACATCTTGGTAATCAAAGTTGTACTCATTATTTTTTGGTGCAGCTTGGTTGATATACACTGAAACCTTATAATTGAAATAGATGGTAGATTTCCGTGCATCGATAGATTTCCGAAGCACTTTAATCGTTGAAATTTCCTGAATGGGGATTCCCAAATATTTTGCAGCTTTCTTTTGCAGGATATCTTCTACGGATTCTTCCAATAGGGTGGTCCTAAGCTGAATGTTTCTTACCATAGCGCAAAATTACTTTAATTAAAGTAAATATTTCTTCAAAAAATTCTAGGGATGGCCTCTGGTCCCGAGGTTTGGTTAAACTTTGTATTCTTTTTTATAGGACATAGGCGTTCTTTTGGTAATCGCCTTAAACTGTTTGTTAAAATTGGACAAGGTTTGAAAACCGCTCTCATAGCAGGCCTGACCTATATTCATTTTATCTTCGATCAAGAGTTTACAGGCATAGCCAATCCTGATTTCACTTAAAAATTCGGAAAAGGTCTTATTGGCATGGATCTTAAAGTACCGGCTAAAAGAAGTAGGGGTCATATTGGCCAAGGATGCCACGGTATCCAAGTCTATTTTTCCCTTGAAATTCTTCATAACATAGGCGTGAACATTATTCATTCGCTCGGTATCGCCTTCTTTTAACGAATTGGTATAGCCTGGACTGGCCAATAGGGTAGTTTCTGTGGTGTTGGAAAGACAGTTTAATATTTTAAACAATTCCAAAACGCTTTCCATGCCTTCAAGATGTAAAAGATTGGTGAGCATAGCGCGAATGGCATGTGCTGTTTTTCCCGAAACATCCAATCCCCTTAAGCTCTTTTGAAACAATTGCCTAAGCTTGATCATTTCTTCCTTTTGCAATAGACTACTGCCTATAAAATCCTCGTGGAAGTATACCACAATTCCTTCAGACCATAAATTCTTCTCTACGGTCATGCCCTCATTATCACTACGCCACATATGCGGTAAATTAGGACCGGTAAAGGTGATATCCCCTTGTTTAAAATGTTTTACGTGATCGCCAATAAACCGAGTGCCACTGCCCTTTAGGACCATAAATAATTGATATTCGGGGTGAAAATGCCAAATAGGGTCAAAATTGGGCTGTCTCAATATCTTGGCTACAAAGGCATGGGATTTTGGAATGGGCGATTTTTGTAGGGCAGATTTCACTTTAGGATAATATTGGAAAGCATTAATAAAGGCAAACCAAGACTTGGTACTTAGTTAATGTTTTGTATTTTTTTATCTGCAAATATAGGTATAAAACCAATCCTAAGATATAAAAGAGTCAATTTTGGATAACATATAGTATTCTTTGTACCTGCAAAATGGTTATCATTGTTAAACACAAATATAAGTTTATCATGAAAACCATAATGGCACGTTTATTAAGTTGGCTAATAGTTATGCTGACCCTAGCAGCTTGTAATTCTTCCCAAAAGAAAAAGAAGGATGATCAACCCAGACGTATAGAGATATTGTTTCTAGGCCATGCGATGGAACACCATAATTCTAGGGTATACATGCCTATGCTGGCTTCCGGCCTCACCCAAAGTGGTATTAATATCACCTATACGGAAGAAGTAGAGGATTTAAATCCGGAAAATTTGAGTCTTTATGACGGAGCAATAATCTATGCCAATCATGAAAGTAGGTTTCCCGAACAGGAAAAAGCATTGTTGGATTATGTTGCCGAAGGTCATGCGTTTATCCCTATTCATTGTGCTAGCTTCTGTTTTAATGAGTCTAAGGAATATGTGGATTTGGTAGGCGGACAATTTAAAACACATGGCACGGATACCTTTACGGCCAAAATCAGTGATAAATCGCACCCTATTATGCAGTCCGTGGAAGAGTTCTCCACTTGGGACGAAACCTATGTTCACGATAAATTGGTCAAGGACATTACAGTGTTGATGGAAAGGGTGGAAGGGGAGCATAGAGAACCGTGGACCTGGGTAAAGCAATTTGGTAAAGGAAAGGTGTTCTATACAGCTTATGGACATGATGAAAGAACCTGGAGCAAACCCGAGTTTCAAAATCTGATAAAAGAAGGCATTCTTTGGGCGGTTAGTGACCAAGTAAAGAAGAACTGGGAAGAATTTGCCAAAGACATACCAAGTCTGAGTTATAAAGAAATGGCAAATATTCCCAACTATGAGAAAAGAGACCCTGCACCCAAATATCAATTGCCTTTATCGCCGGAAGAATCTGCAAAATTAATTCAGGTCCCGGCTGGATTTAAGCTGGAGTTATTTGCCTCAGAGCCAAATATTATTAACCCCATAGCCATGAACTGGGATGAAAAGGGCAGGCTTTGGGTTATAGAGACGGTTGACTATCCCAATACAGTTAGGGACGACAAAGGCTCTGGAGATGACAGGATAAAAATATGTGAAGATACGGATGGGGATGGAAAAGCGGATAAGTTTACGGTCTTCGCAGATAAATTAAATATACCTACAAGTTTTACCTTTGTAAACGGGGGGATTTTGGTTTCCCAAGCGCCATATTTCTTGTTTTTAAAGGATACAAATGGCGATGACATTGCGGATGTCAAGGAAATTGCCATTAATGGATGGGGAGTTTTTGATACCCACGCAGGACCATCAAACCTTCAAAGGGGAATTGATAACAATATCTATGGAGTCGTGGGGTATTCAGGTTTTAAAGGGGCCATTTCCGGTGACAATTATGAATTTGGGCAGGGAATTTATCGCTTCAATAGTAAATATGACAATTTTGAATTTCTGACGAATACCAGTAACAATACATGGGGTTTGGGGATTACCGAGGATAATTCCATTTTTGCCTCCACCGCTAACAATACCCACAGTGTTTTTATGGGTATACCAAATAAGAATTTAAAAGACGTGGCGGGGATTTCACTTAAGGGAAGTGCAAAAATAGATGGCCACTACGCCATGTTACCAATTACCCAAAACATTAGACAAGTGGATGTGTTCGGGGGCTTTACGGCTGCTGCTGGACATCATTTTTACACAGCTAGGACTTTTCCAAAGCAGTATTGGAATGCCTATGCCTTTGTGTGCGAACCAACGGGAGGGGTCGTTCATATTGCCAAAATTGAAAAGGATGGAGCTGGATATTTAGAAAAGGATGGCGGCAATTTAATGGCCAGCTCGGATGAATGGGTTTCCCCTGTGGAGGCAAAAGTAGGACCTGATGGTGCAGTTTGGGTATTGGACTGGTACAATTTTATAATTCAACACAATCCCACCCCTAATGCGGACAGGGGAGGATATGATGCCGTGAACGGATTGGGGAATGCCTACGAAAACCCACTACGGGATAAATCCAAAGGTCGTATTTGGCGTATTATGCCCAAAGATGCAGAGGATAAAAAATCCGTTAGTTTGGATAAGGGCGACTCAAAAGGTTTGCTAAAAGCCCTGTCCAGTGATAATATGTTTTGGCGAATGACAGCGCAGCGTTTATTGGTTGAAAATACTAGTACGGAGGTGGTGCCCGATCTTATTAAATTGGTGCAGAACACCGAAGTGGACGCATTGGGACTCAACCCTGGGGCATTACATGCTTTATGGACCCTAAATGGACTAGGTGCTGTTTCAGGCAACTCAGAGGCTATGGAAGTAGTGAAAACGGCCTTAAAGCATCCTTCAGGAGCGGTAAGAAAAGCTGCTATTCAGATTTTACCTAAGAACCAAACGGCAGATGGGTTACTGTTGAAATCCAATGTATTAAAGGACAAAGACCCTGAGGTACAATTGGCTGCCCTTTTATATTTTTCCGAAAGGGAACCTAGTACTGAAATAGGGAGGCAATTGTTCGAGTTGAGTAAAGATGGGCAGGTTGCAGCAGATGATTGGTTGGCAAAGGCACTTTACGTTGCCGGCAGTAAACATCATCAAGGATTTATTGCTGCATTTATGGCGTCCAACCCTAATTTTAAAATTGGCTCAGTTGATAAAAAGCAAAGACAAGCCATGGAACTCGACGATTCCAAATGGGAAACAATGCTCCTTCCCCAGCTTATAGAAGATGCTGGATTGCAGATGGATGGAATTATTTGGTTTCGTAAAAATATTGATGTTCCATCCGATAGGGCAGCCAAGTCGGGCACTATCTCATTAGGACCAATTGATGATTCCGACAAGGTCTATATTAATGGAACACTGGTTGGGGGAACCGAGAAAGATTATCAGGCGAATAGGGTATATCAGATTCCGTCAGGAGTCTTGAAAGCTGGCAGTAATTCTATTGCCGTTCGCGTGGAGGATACCGGTGGCGGCGGTGGCATATGGGGCAAAAAAGAACAAATGTTTTTAAAGACCGGTCCATATAATACTGCGTTGGCAGGAGACTGGAAATATGAAGTGGAGTTGGATTTCTCCAAGGCAGCAAAAAACTTATTTGCCGATAAGTCGATAGGGGAACTCTTGGTGGAAACCTATATCAATATGGTTGAATTGGGTGCTGAAAATAGTGCGGTGAGCGGTTCCAATGCCATTGTTATTAATATCAAGACCATTAAGAATGAAATGAAATATGACCTAACCGAATTTGTTGTAGATGCGGGAAAGGCCGTTGAGCTGGTTTTTGAGAACACGGATTTTATGCAGCACAACCTTGTTATTACCAAAACTGGTGCAAAGGAAAAAGTGGGAATGGCCGCCGATAAATTGGCAATGGATCCAGATGGTGCAGAGAAAAATTATGTGCCAGACATGCCTGAAGTACTTTTTGCCACAGCTATCATAAACCCTGAAGAAAAGGTTGTATTAAAATTCATAGCTCCCAATGAACCAGGGGATTATCCATTTATCTGTACTTTTCCGGGCCATTGGCGAATTATGCAAGGTGTTATGAAGGTAGTCAAGGCAAACTGAAGGATACAATAAACTTATTAAAAACAATGTATCCAATTGTAAAGTAAGCTACTATCATATCTTATTTAAAGTAATTATACTAGAATGACAAACAATATAAAATACGGAGTAAGTACCTGGCTTTGGGAATCGCCTTTCAATACACAATCTATTGCCCTGTTTCCTAAAATTAAAAAAATGGGGTATGATTTGGTGGAAATTCCAGTGGAAGACCCGGATTTGATTAATGGGGAAGTTGTAAAAATGGCTTTGAAGGACAATGGACTGCAAGCGGTAGTTTGCGGTGCCTTTGGGCCTACTAAGGATCTTACCCATGAGGATGCCGCCGTACATCAGAATTGCTTCGACTACATTGAAAAATGTTTCCAACTATGTAATCTATGGGAGGTTGAATTTTTGGCTGGCCCCATGTATGCCGCAGTAGGTAAGGCCCGAATGCTTCCCAAAGAAGGGCGAAAGCGGGAATGGGACCTTGCGGTGCGCAATATTGCCAAGGTTTGTGCAATGGCGGAGAATTATGGGGTGTCCATAGCTTTGGAGCCACTAAATCGTTTTGAATCGGATATGATCAATACCGCAGAAGATGTTATGCGTTTTATTGGGGATGTTAACCACAGTAGTGCCAAGGTGCTATTGGATGGATTTCATATGACCATTGAGGAAAGGAATATTGCCGAAGCTATAAAAATGGTAGGGGACAAACTGATCCATGTGCAGGTTTCCGAAAACCATAGGGGAATTCCCGGTACCGGTCTTACTCCATGGTTCGATTTTGCAGACGGCTTAAAGGCTATTGATTATAAAGGGGCAATAGTGATCGAAAGCTTTACCCCGGAAATCAAGGAATTGGCCGGAGCTGTGTGTATTTGGAAAAATTTAGCCAAGAGCCAGGATGAATTCGCTTCACAAGGAATCGATTTTTTAAAAAAGACATTTAATTAAAATTTAGATAAGATGAGCATTAAGAAAGTAAACATCGCTATCGTAGGCTTGGGATTTGGAGCAGAATTTATTCCCATCTACCAAAAGCACCCGAACGCCAATCTCGTGGCTATTTCACAGCGTAATGAAGCGAAGTTGAATGAGTTGGCGGATATGTTCAATATAGAGAAAAGATATACTTCCTATGACGAGCTACTTTTGGATCCTGAAATAGACGCCGTGCATATTAATACGCCTATTCCAAATCATGGAATTCAATCCATAAAAGCCTTAAAAGCCGGAAAGCACGTTGCCTGTACCGTACCTATGGCGACTACAGTGGAAGAATGTGAGGAAATAGTGCGTTTAACGGAAGAAACAGGACTCACTTATATGATGATGGAGACGGTGGTTTATGCCAGAGAGTTTTTATTTATGAAGGAATTATATGAAAAAGGGGAGTTGGGTAAAATACAGTTTTTAAAAGCTAGTCACCAGCAGGATATGGACGGTTGGCCCAATTATTGGCCGGGTCTACCTCCAATGCACTATGCCACACATTGTGTTGGCCCTGTTCTGGCCCTTACCAAAGGGGAAGCTGAGTATGTTTCTTGTTTTGGGTCTGGTACTATACGTGAGGAGTTAATATCGCATTACAACTCACCATTTGCGGTTGAAACTACACATATTAAATTTCGGAATTCGGATTTAAGTGCCCAGGTGTATCGTTCTCTTTTTGATGTGGCCAGACAATATCGTGAAAGCTTTGAGGTCTATGGCTCAAAGAAATCAGTTGAGTGGCCCTTGATCGAAGGTAAACCATTGGTGATGCATACGGCCAAGAAACCGGAGCCAGAGATTCCAGAAGAAATGGAATGTCCAGATTTTGCAAAATTGTTGCCCAAAGAAATACAGCATTTCACTACCCAAGGCGTGTATGACTCGGATGAGCACCAACACTTGTCGTTTACTCAGGGAGCAGGTCATGGCGGCTCGCACCCACATCTGGTGCATGAATTTGTAAATGCCCTTGTCCAGAACAAAGCGCCTTATCCCAATGCCAAGCAGTCGGCCAATATAACCTGTGTTGGAATTTTGGCACATGAGTCGGCGCTCCAAGGCGGTGAAATTATTAAGCTACCAGAGTTTACTTTTTCTAGTAAATAGCTTGTATTTAATTTTTTACAACCAAACTCTAAAGTGATATTTTAAGTTGGTTGGCAGGTATTTTAGAGACCTAATTGGGGCGGAACTTATGGATTGAGCTAGTTTTTTTGTTAAAAAAGCACCTTTCCTATTAAAATTTTCGCTAAATTTAGTATTCATAAGTAAGACTTAAAAAATAAGTTATTTCGTAAAAAACCTATTTTTTAACTTTTAAAAGAGGACGTAGGGGTGCGTCCTCTTTTTAATTTATAAAAAGCTCTATAACTTTTGATTTGACAAACCTCTTCTAAGTTCAATTGCCCAATACATTTTTAGTTATTGTCTTCTTTTGTTGTTGTGGATAATTTTTATAACGTATGATTTCGCATGCTTAATACTTCTCGTTTTAACTTTATTGACTTGTAGTTTCAATATTCAGATTTACGCTTTGAGTTAATTTTTTTTCGATAAAGAACATTTTGTAAGAGAATAAATACTAATTTTAACATTCATAAGTAAGACTTGAAAAATATGTTTTAAACAAAACTATTTTTTAAAATTTTAAAAGAGGACGTAGGGGTGCGTCCTCTTTTTCATTTCTAATAGTTCCTTCCCTCAACCTATCCCCGGAAAATAACAATTGAGTAAATTCAATTTTTCCCAATAAGTAGTTTAAATCACATTTGTATGCTTGGAAACATAGCCTGTTATGCAAATTGAGCTTTTTACAACTTTGACCGGTAGTAAACTGGCTTTTGTAAATCATTAAAGTGAGCTATGAGGTTGTGGGATCTTTAAGCCAGTATATCAAACTTGTAATGATGACTAGGCAGCCTTGGAAAAGTAAAAGGGGCCGACTTTGTTTTGAGCCACGAATGCTGGTTTCAATTTAGTCTGCCCTTCTCTGTCGTGGGAACTTTTTGCTAACTTTAAACCTAGAATGATCTCCGTTCCCAAATATGTAAGAAAAATGTTGGATACAGGTGATAGTTGGTTGTAAATAATTTTGGATGATAAAATTTATTAAGCATATTGGAAATGCGTTGTTGATTGGGACATTGCTGTATTTCGTGTTTCTTGCTGTATTCTTTTTTATGGGAAAATTTGATGATGGTTTCACTTATCATCAGGCTTGGGAGGAATACTATGGCAATATGATTTTTGCGGTAATCCTATATATGGTAAATGCGTATTGGATTCAATTCCTAATGGATAAATACAAGAATCGGTTTTACGAAGGAAATCATATTTTAATGGGTGTTGCCGGGAATATAGTCCTCTCTATGGCAGGAATATTTTTTTCTCGTTTGATCTTGCTGGTGTGGGTCAAAAAAAAGCCGATTGCAGATTTTTTGAATTCTGAAAAATTAGAGTACTATAAAGTGTCACTTTTCCTCGCCATTTTAATTTCATTGATATTTTATTTGGCCTGGTATTTTAAGCATCGCCAAGAAACCAAGGTAAAGGAGCAGAAAATTATTGCAGGAACGGCATCTGCCAAGTTTGATGCCCTTAAGAATCAGTTGGATCCCCATTTTCTTTTTAATAGCCTAAACGTGCTTAATAGTTTAATAGAGGAGGATCCAGAACAGGCTCAAAAATTCACTACTTCCCTTTCCAAGGTATATCGTTATGTTTTGGAACAAAAGAACAAAGATTTGGTGACCGTGGAAGAAGAACTTGCCTTTGCCAAAACTTATGTGCGTCTTTTAAAGATGAGGTTTGAGGACAGTATAGTTTTTGACATTCCAGACCAGGGGAGCGGCGGGGCCGAAACAAAAATAGTCCCCTTGTCCCTTCAGCTTTTGTTGGAAAATGCCGTAAAGCATAATGTAGTTACAACAACAAAGCCTTTGCGCATCAGAGTCTATGAGGAAGGGGGAATGCTTTGCGTATCCAATAATTTGCAGGAAAAGCAGGTGGTGAAGAAAAGTAGCGGGGTTGGACTTCGGAATATTCAGGAACGCTACCATATTTTGTCCAACAGGGAAGTTCAGATTCATAAAACTGCTACAGATTTCACAGTTAAAGTCCCCATTCTAAGTGAAAAAATTGGGACTCTGGAGACACATGAGACATTCTTGGAGGAAAAACGCTATAAGAAGGCAAAAGAGCGGGTAGAGGCTATAAAGGGATTTTATGGGAACCTAATATCCTATTGCGTGGTGCTGCCCATCTTGGCCCTTGTTAACTACAATACTACCAGCTTTCCATGGGTGCTTTTTCCTGCTGCGGGCTGGGGATTTGGTGTTGTGGTTCATGGTATGGAGGTTTTTGGGTACAATCCATTATTGGGTAAAAACTGGGAGGAACGAAAGATCCAAAATTATATGGATGATGAAAATTTTTAGGATACAATCCATCCCTTATTTTCGACACTTCATAAATTTCCTTTTGTAAAAGAGGGGTTGTGTAGCGAATTTTGAAATAAATAATAATTATGGAAAATATGGACAGGGAAAACAAATATCATAGAGTAAAAGAGAGGGTGGAGGCTATTAAAAAATTCTATTTGAATCTTGTGTCCTACCTTATATTTATAATGGTCCTGGCGGCTTTAAACTACTATACCAACCAATGGCAGTATGCCTGGTTCCTTTGGGCGGCTTTTGGATGGGGAATAGGGTTGGTGTTTCAGGGCATAAAGCTCTTTGGAATAAATCCCTTCTTCGGCAAGAATTGGGAGGAAAGAAAAATAAAAGAGTTTATGCAAGAAGAGGATCCAAAAAACAGATGGAAATAATGGATTACGAAAAGAAGAAAAAAATGCTGCGAGCCAAAAAACAGTTGGATGAATTAAAGGGATTCTATATTCACCTAACAGTGTATTTAGTTGTTAATTTGATGATCACCACAGTTAATATTATTGGAAACATGAATCACGGGAATTCCTTTTCGGAGGCATTTTGGAAGTTTGATGTATTTTCGGTTTGGTTATTTTGGGGTATTGGATTGTTGTTTCACAGTTTCAAGGTTTTTTCCTATAACCCGTTTTTTAATAAGGACTGGGAAGATAGGCAGATTCGAAAGTATATGGAGAAAGAAAAACAGGATTTGGAAAAATACACCTAATGGAAATGTTCAAGGGTAATTTGGTACCCCGAAGCAATCAAAATAATAGCAATTAACCAACATAGATGAATGCAATCATAATTGAAGATGAAAAACCAGCCGCAAGAAGATTGGGGCGATTACTGGCCAATTTGAAGATAGAGGTATCTACTATGCTTCATTCTGTAGAGGAGGCCATTGTGTGGTTTAGGGAGAACCAACATCCTGAACTTATTTTTTTGGATATACAGCTTTCGGACGGACTTTCGTTTGAGATTTTTGAGGCCGTTGATATCCGTAGTTCGGTCATTTTTACCACCGCATTTGATGAGTATGCCTTGCAGGCATTTAAGCTAAATAGCATTGATTATTTGTTGAAACCTATTGACGATGAGGAATTGGAAATTGCCGTTAAAAAGTATGTTGCTTTTCGGCCGGAAAAGCAGAAGATGTCGCTCGATTTTGAAGACATAAAAAAGTTGTTGGTCAACCCTTTGGAACGGGAATATAAAAAGAGGTTTACTGTGAGTGTGGGGCAACATTTAAAAATCATTAACGCGGAGGAAATAGAATGCTTTTACAGTGAGAACAAAGGCACCTATGCCGCTACTATTGATGGTAGAAATTATCTGTTGGACCTTACTCTGGAAAACTTGGAATCCGAACTTCAGCCTAAAACATTTTATCGGGTGAGCAGGAAATTCTACATCAATATCAACCATATAAAAGACATTGTCTCGTATACCAATTCTAGGTTGGAAATTAAGTTAAATCGCTTTAAAGGGCAGGAGATTATAGTAAGTAGGGAAAGAGTTAAAGACTTTAAGTTTTGGTTGGAGTAAATGTGTATAATTAATTGATTTTAAATACGTTGACTTTGATAATTATCTACGATAGGTTTTTCTTATAGTGGCGTTTTTAGGTCATTTTACGCCTATTCATCCACCCTATTGTCATCGAAGGAGGAAGGTAGTAATTTAGGAATTAATTTAATGAATATTGGCAGCAAAACTGCCCCGCCAGGAAGTATAAATATGGCCAAGGAAGGAATGCTTTTAAAAATATCCACCAGTTGATTCTGTACTTTTTTCTTCTCCTCAGGGCTAAGATCCTTAACGGTAGATTTGGATAATAAGGTAACTAATTCCTTACTTTCCGATAGTTCCTTTTGTAACCTTTTGCTGTTCCTTAGAATTAATTTATTTACAATTTTAGACATGCTATCGTAAAATTGCACCGCCAAATTATGATCTTTTAGATGAGGTATTTTGTCCACATTTAAATTGAAAAAACCGGTGACATCCTGCAGTGATTTTGCAATTATATCCGTGGCAAAACCTAGGTCCCTTCCTATGCCAAAAATGAACTCGGATTCGGTATAGTCCAATGACTGATCTTCCCAAACCGTTAAGCAGGCCACATCAAGAAAATATCTATTTTCCGAGCTAGAATATTTGTTCACCAATTCATTCCGATAGGAGCCATCAAAATTTTGTTTCTCACTCTCGATAAAGGTCAGGGATGAGGCAAAAAGTTGTGCCAGCTTTTCGTCATTTTTGTTTTTCTCTTTCGAATTTAAGGTGTGATAGGTAATGTTAATAGTAATGTGCTCCAAGCGTTGGGCATATTCTTTTATGGTAGTTTCACCTTCAAGATATTTCTTAAAACTTAGTACATCTATAAATAACAATGAATTGGTGATGATGTTATTGAATGTCTTGCTAATAACATTGTCTTCTAGGTATATTCTGGAGTTTAAAAGATTTTCCAGTTTAGAGGATGTTTTCTTTCCCGTCAAAAATTTATTCAAAATAGAAATCCGGTTAATCCCCAGATCTTTGTAGAACATAAAGATATACCCAAGGAAAGCTTCAAAATCGGGTTCTTTGTTTTTAAGCTTATATGTAAAATAAAGCGCAGTTATTAAATTGATCTTGGCTTTTTCATCCTCGGACAAGGGAACCTCCTGTTTTATAAATGGGGGTATATCCAAATTTATCCCATAGACAAATCCTGTACTTTTTAGTAGGGCATATAATTCTTCAAAGGAACTGAAATAGTCATTGTTGTCCTTTACCAGATACCCAAACTTATCTATCCAACCAGTGGCAGAAGGATTCATATATCCAAAATTTAGTGGGTAAAATTAAATTAAAATATGGGACTTCATTCTTATTGCTGCCGTTTTTTCGGCAAAAGGGCATAATTAAGCATTAACAAAATATTAACATTTAAAACCAAACCCTTACAATAGAGGTTCCGTAGGTAAGGGTGATTTTAATCTAAAAATATTTAAATTATGAAAAAGACTAAATTATTATTAGGGCTTGGATTCCTTGCAGCAGCAGGGGTTATTTTGATTGCAGCAGATCACATAGACGCTCCTTCCTCTATGGGATCTACTGCGGATATCGCTGACTTTTACGGATTTGAACCGTCGGAAGGCTCGGACAATACCGTTTTTGTTGTGGATCTTCAAACCAATGTGTTGCCAGACTTGGCCTACGGAAGCTTTGATGAGACAGTTTTAACGGAGATCAACATTGATACCAATGGTGATTTGGTGGAAGATTTGGTGATACAGGCCGTACCAAGAGATGGTAGAATGTACTTCTTTGGGCCTGTAGCCCCTTTAAAAACGGGATTGGATAGCGAGGTATTGGTAGATTCTCCCATGGGAAGTGTGGAAATTTCGGGAACCACAGCTATTAAGTCAACTACAGCCAATGGTGTTACACTATTTGCAGGTCCCCGACAGGATTCTTTTTTCTTCGATTTCTTTCAATTCAATGCCGTAATCGGTGGGATGGCCCCAGGAGGGTTTAAAACAACTGAGGAGGCTGTAGATACCTTCGAAGGCAAGAATACCATGTCTATTGTGGTAGAGGTGCCAAACTCCTTGTTGGGGAGCCCAACAGGCCAGAATGCATTGGGTCTTACAGTTTATAAGACTTGGGTTACGACAAACAAAAAACAATAATCTTTAACTAGTAAAATATACAACTATGAAACTAAATACGATAAAATATGTACTAATGCCAATCCTAGGTTTGGCTTTGTTGGCCGCTTGTAATAACGATGATGACATGATGGACCCGATGGCAATGGCCACTTGCGATGATGGCATTATGAATGGAAGTGAGACTGGAGTTGACTGTGGTGGTTATTGCGAACCCTGTATGTTCGCTGTTGATTTTTCAGGGAGCTATACTCAAGTAGATCATATGGGAAGACCGGGAATAAATACTGTTTTAGGATATGATATGGACAATCAGGCCAGTGTTAAGGATGCTCAAAACAGAACCATTCCTTCAGAAATGGGAGCTATATTCCAGGCCGGATACGAAGCTAGATTGGAGCAATACTATGATGTTTATGCTGGTTTATTGGGGATTGATCCAGCTGCTTTGAATTATGAAAATAATATTTTGGGGCTGGATGCTGCAACCTTGACCGGTTATTTGGCATCCGACGTATTGGAGATTTCGCCAAATTTGCCCACCACTTATTTTAATCCAGGTACGGATTTGGATAATGATGGAAGAATTTTGGTTCCTGACGGCGATGAGGTAGCACTTACGGGTAGAACTATGACAGACGATGTTATAGATGTTTCTTTGATCCTCTTATTTGGAGGTGCTGAAGGAGACCGTTTCGACGGTTCGGATAAAAACATGGACGGTAATCCAGATACACCTAGATTAACTTCGGACGGAGTGGCATTAACTGCAACAGTCTCTACCATTTTTCCTTATGTGGGAAATCCGGAATAGGAATTTATCTATGAAGAGGAGAATAGGGGAGGATGGTAATAGTTCTCCCTTATTTAAAAAAAACGATCACTAAAAAACTTTAAACCTTCAATAATGAAATATATACTTCTTATAATGACCTTTTCCATGGCGGTTTCCTGCACACAAACGTCGCCCAAGCAGATTACCGATGCACACGACTATAATGTTTTTCTAGGTTCCGTGGAATCCAAGAAAACTTCAAAATATTTTGAACTTTGGAATTCCAAGATTCAGCCAGATAGCATGCAGCTTATGAGTTTTGGTATTGTTGCAGGTGAGTACAACCGGTATTTTCAAGAAACGGGGGATATAAAACAACTCAAAATGGCTGAAAAGGCCCTTAATAAGGCAGTGGAAATTGCAGCCATAGGCAAATCAGGATATTACAGAGCCTTGGCACGCAATTATATTTCGCAGCACAGGTTTAAAGAGGCTTTGGAATTGGCTAAATCATCCAGAGCTATGGGCAGTGGGCTCCAAGAGTCGCGGAAATTACTTTTTGATGTACATATGGAACTCGGTAATTACGATAAGGCCCAGCATTATTTGGATAGTATTAAGAATATGTCCGATTTTGATTATTTGATACGTTTGGCCAAATGGAACGATCATAAAGGGGATTTGGAAACGGCTATACGATTTATGGAAAAAGCCAAGGACAAGGCGGAATCTTCCAAGAATTCCACTTTAATGCTATGGTCCTATACCAATTTGGCGGATTATTATGGTCATGCAGGAAGAATAAAGGATTCTTATGAGCATTTTTTAAAATCACTTAGATTAGATCCCCAAAACGCCTATGCCAAGAAGGGAATTGCTTGGATCGTATTTTCGTATGAAAAAAATCCAAAGGAAGCATTGCGGATACTTGATACGGTAACCAAAAACTACCTGTCCCCTGATTATTATCTATTAAAGGCAGAGATAGCTGAGTATTTGGGCAATGACATGGAGATGACCAATAATTTGGATAATTATGCCATAGCTGTGGAGAATCCCGATTATGGGGCAATGTACAATGTATACAATGTTGGTATGTATTTGGAGCGGACAGAACAATATAACAGAGCTCTAAGGGTGGCTGAAATGGAAGTAAATAATAGGCCTACCCCAGGATCTTATGACCTATTGGCCTACAGTTATTTTAAGTTAGGGGAAGAGGATAAGGCCTTGGAGATCGTTAAAAAATATATTGAAGGTAAAACCTTTGAACCAGGAATACTGTTCAGAACGGCCCAGATTTACAAGGCAACAGGGGAATATTCAAAGGTAGAGGAATTAAAGGCAGAATTATTGGGGGCAATCTACGAGCTTGGTCCGGCTATGGAAAGCAAAATATTAAGTCTTTAGCGTTGATTGCCATTGGGTGAAAGGGACTTGTTCTTTATCATTTAGGGTAATGGGCACTGAGGTGTGATCATTTGTTTTTAGGTTGGAGCACCATGACATTTAATGCTATGGTGCTTTTTTCTTTTTTTAAATTCGATGTATTACCAAAATAAAAGGTAAATAGGTAAAACCCTAATTGGGATTATCTCGTAAGTATTTTAAAATAAAAGCATTGGGCATTGTTATTTAATGCTTTGGTTACTAACCTAAATATCAATAATTATGGTATATTATCTTTTTACAGCTTGGATATTTATTATGGTATTTTCCTATATCAAGATTATAAGAGCACATCTTATTACGATTGAAATAACTAAAGATCTAAAAAAGAATAATTACCGATCAAGACGGCCGAAATAAAGGCTAAAGGTTCTTGTTTTTTTTATTTTAGGTTGGTTTTTACGTAACCTATAATTTAGGTCGATTTTTTTTGAATTTGGTTCGAAATTGGTAAGGAATATTACGGAGTACTGCGTTGTACCACCTTATTTTTAAAGATGCCGAAATATTGTAAAGATATTTAAGCTGTATAAACTTGGTCTATGGGTATAACTGCTTATTTAAAGAGAATTAGAACGGTTGCCAATAGGGTAAAAATGATTCCAATAAAAATAAAAATTTTCCTTTTACGATCTTTTAAGGCCTTGTTATTGATCTTGTCCTTTATTTTTTTTAATTCAAATTCCGACACTTTTTTAAAGGTAAGCTTTGTAGCTGCAGACTCGGAATCCGAATATATATTGTCCCGATTATTTTCCTTAAACCGGGCCCGCTGGGATGGTTTTAAAGAGCGATTTTGATTCACTCTATTGTTCATGTCCTGAATGCTTCCGCTCATCTCAATTTTTTTTGGCTACTGTAATTTACATAAAAATAGCCAAAAAAATCGGATGTTGGACATAAATATAATTGAGGATTATTTTTCCCATTCCGTATGGAATATACCTTCCATATCGGTTCTCTCATAGGTGTGCGAACCAAAATGATCTCGCTGAGCCTGAATAAGGTTCAAGGGCAATCTTCCAGAGGTATAAGCATCAAAATAAGTCAGGGAATTGGAAAGACCCGGCAAAGGAATACCATTTTTAGCGCCATAAGCCACTAGGTTTCTTGCCGCAGCCACAGTTGATTGTACCTTGGGAACAAATTGTGGTGATAATAGTAGGTTGGGCAATTGTTTGTCGTTGGTGAAAGCAGTTGAAATATCTTCCAGCAATCCGGCTCGGATAATACATCCCGCCCTCCAAATTTTAGCAATTACAGAAAGGTCTAATTCATAACCGTATTCCTTGGAGGCATCTGCCAATTGATGTAGTCCTTGGGCATAGGTGGTGATAAAGGCAAAGTAAAGTGCTTCTTCTGCCCATTTTGCCATTTCCTTTTTGTCCATTATAGCTGGTTCCGGTCTATTGTAAAGTTTATCTGCCAAAACCCGTTCTTCCTTTAAAGCCGAAATTTCCCTCATACTCACAGCTATATCTATACTGGGTATAGGAATGCCAAGGTCCATGGCGTTTTGGGAAGTCCATTTTCCGGTACCCTTTTGTTTGGCCTTGTCCAATATTTTGTCGACCAATCGGCCATCACCCTTGTCATCCTCTTGATTAAAAATCTCAGCGGATATCTCTATCAAAAACGATTGTAGTCGACCTTTGTTCCAAGAATCGAAAGTGGCATGCAGTTCATCATTATTGTATTTTCCCGCTTTTTTAAGAAGATCATATATTTCTGAGGTGAGTTGCATTAAGCCATACTCAATGCCGTTATGTACCATTTTTACATAGTTACCGGCAGATTTAGGCCCCAAATAGGCAACACAGGGCTCACCTTTGAATTTTGCGGAAACAGCTTCAAAAATAGGCTGTACTTCCTTATAGGCTTCCTTATTGCCGCCAGGCATTATACTGGGGCCGCGTCTAGCGCCTTTTGCGCCTCCCGAAACACCGGAACCAAAAAAGTGAATACCCTTGGTCTGCAGATAAGTTTCTCTACGATCGGTGTCGGTAAAAAAGGAGTTTCCTCCATCTATAATAAGGTCGTTCTTGTCCAAATGAGGCAATAAGCTTTCTATTACGGAATCCACAATCTTACCAGCGGGTACCAAAAGCATAATCTTTCTGGGCTGGGCTAAAGACTTTACAAAATATTGGATATCTGTAGAGGCGTTTACTCTTTTGGTATCTTGTCCTTCTTCAATTAATGCATTTACTTTTTCATCATCAAGATCGTATCCCATGGCCGAAAAGTTGTTGTCCGCGACATTCAATATAAAATTACGTCCCATTACACCTAGGCCAATCAATCCAAAATCGTATGTGTTTTCCATGTTTTTTTCTTAAAGTTATTTAACAAAATAAAGGGGCTTTTGTTAAGTGTCCTTGTTTATAAATGAATAAGCTAAATTAGTTTTATCTTCGCACGATAATTCAAAAATCAAAAATAATCAATTAAACGGTTTTTGGAACCAAAGTTTCAAATTCCCAACAAATTGAACAAAACTTCCAATAAATATAATATGAACAAAACAGCAAATCAAATGCTTGTTATTTTCGGGGCATCAGGAGATTTAACTGCTAGAAAGCTGGTACCGGCTTTATTTAATTTATACAAGGCAAAACAACTTCCTGAAAATTTCGTGGTATTGGGGGTGAGTAGAAGTAACCTTACCGACGGTGAGTTTAGACGAAAGGTGGTTTTGGAAAGCAGCTACCTTAAGGGAAAGATCGAGGACGCCTCTTCCGATTTTATAAACACCCTGGCCGACAAGTTTTTTTATGAGGACTTGGGCGAGGATTACAATAAGGAATACAGTAAGTTGGCTACCAGGATAGCCGATTTAAACAGTAAGTTCAACACTGGAGATAACTATATTTTTTATCTTTCAACTCCTCCCAGCCTTTACGAGGTAATTGCAAAAAACCTCTCTAAACAAGGCCTCAACAACGAGTCCAACGGCTGGAAGAGAATCATTGTGGAGAAACCCTTCGGTTATAGTTTGGAAACGGCCAAAAAACTGAATATTGGTTTGCAAACTTACTTTAAAGAATCCCAGATATACAGAATTGATCATTACCTAGGTAAGGAAACGGTTCAGAATTTATTGGTAACCCGCTTTTCCAATAGTATTTTTGAACCACTTTGGAACAGGAATTATATTCATCACATAGAAATTACCAACGCCGAAAGTGTTGGTGTGGAAAAAAGGGGAGGTTATTATGACAAATCCGGCGCCCTGAGGGATATGTTCCAAAACCATTTATTGCAGATAGTCTCATTAATTGTAATGGAACCGCCTATTGATGCCAGCGCCCAGGAAATAAGGAACGAAAAAGTTAAGGCTTTAAAGTCTTTGCGCATAATGCGGGATGAGGAAACCTTATATAACAATACTGTAAGGGCGCAATATCTTTCATCCGTTATAGACGGAAAAAAAGTGAAAGGCTACAGGGAAGAGGATGGTGTTGATCCCAACTCTAAAACTGAGACCTATGCGGCCATCAAATTTTTTGTGGATAACTGGAGGTGGAAAGATGTTCCTTTCTATGTGCGTACTGCCAAAAGAATGCCTACCAAAGTAACGGAAGTAGTCATACATTTTAAATCGCCCCATCATCAGGTATTTAAAAATTCCGACATGAACAATAAAGATAACCAGTTGATTATCAGGATTCAACCAGATGAAGGGATTCTGATAAAATTTGGTGTTAAAGTTCCTGGACAGGGCTTTACAGTGGAACGGGCCAACCTGGATTTTTACTATTCCAATTTGGCGGATAACAATGTGATGGACGCCTATGAGAGATTGTTGTTGGATGCCATGCAGGGAGATGCCACGCTTTACGCAAGGGCAGATGAGGTGGAAGCGGCTTGGGAGTTTGTTGATCCCATATTGGATTATTGGAAGAATGGTCCCGATGTAAATATATACGGATATTCCTCTGGAGTTTGGGGCCCAACCAATTCGGACCGCTTATTGGAAGGCGATTTAAAATGGAGGAATCCTGGGGAAAATCTGGCAGATGACCCTGGTTTCTGTGTTATTCGTTAATAATTAATAGTATAAAAATTACTAAATGCATATAAATATATCCCCTAGTAAAACGGAAGTAGCCAAAAGCTTTTCCGATTATTTGGAAGAACAGATAAAAAAGAACAAAACAACCCACATTGCCTTGTCCGGAGGTAGTACGCCCAAGGTGGTGTTTGATTATATGGCCGAGCACTATAAGGACGTAGACTGGTCTACGGTTCATTTGTATTGGGGGGATGAACGATGTGTTCCTCCTACCGATTCTGAGAGTAATTACAAAATGACGGTAGAACATTTATTATCAAAGATTACCATTCCTAAAGACAATATCCATCGTGTTCACGGGGAAGACTTACCTGAATTGGAGGCCGAAAGATACAGTAAGGTGTTGGAAGAGGAATTGCCCATAGTGAACAACATACCTCAATTTGATTTGGTTATACTTGGTATGGGGGATGACGGACATACTGCTTCTATATTCCCGCATGAAATAGAACTTTGGGATTCTAAAAATACTTGTGAAGTTGCCGTTCATCCAGATTCGGGACAAAGAAGAATAACTATAACTGGAAAGTTGATCAATAATGCCAAGATCGTAGCGTTTTTGGTAACTGGGAGTAGTAAGGCCGAAAAAGTCAGGACTATAATTACGAAGGAGGAAGGCCATGATAATTATCCAGCCTCTTTGGTGGTACCTACCTCAGGAGATTTAATTTGGTTTTTGGACGAGGAGGCCGCTGCCCAGATCAATTAGGAGGGGTTTAGATTTATTTGGACATTTTCATTGTCCAAATCTTTTAAATGTTCCTTTATTTTAAATTGGGAAGATTCAAATAGGCTGCTGCGGGACATGGCCTGTTTTTTTCGCTGAATACTTCGGCTAAATCGGCGAACACCTTGCTCATCATCTATAATCAATCCGGGTACAGGGGTACTCTTTCCTTCAGCATCCTTGGCTACCATAGTGAAGTAAGAGGAATTGCAATGCTTCTTTTTCCCTGTGGTTATATTTTCAGATTCTACACGGACGCCAATGACCATGGAGGTTCGCCCCGTATAATTTACAGAGGCCTTTAAGGTGATTAATTCCCCGACTTCTATAGGGTTTAAAAAATCTACCTTGTTTACGGAGGCCGTAACACAATACTTTCTGGAGTGCTTGGAAGCGCAGGCGAAAGCTATTTGATCCATTAAATTTAATATATGGCCACCATGTACCTTACCTCCAAAATTGGAATGGGAGGGAAGCATTAATTCGGTTATGGATATCCTGGATTGTTTGGCAGTTTTAAAGTTATCCATTGTTCCTAGTTTAAGTGGGGGGATTTTTCCTTTTCAACTGCAGTGATAAAATATTTGGAATCACCTAACCAAAAGAAGGTACGGTAACGTTCTACATAGGTCACTTTAACATAATCTCCCTGATATTCCTTCAACTGGGCAATTACATCGTCCTTTAGAACAGAAAAGGAAAATATTTGTGCCCCGGATATTCCTTGACTAATCTCACCTTCCCATGTTTTTATAAGTACCCCTTTATGGCTTATTTTAATGAGTTCCCCCGAACGTATACCTTCACTATAGGGTACAAAAAATATGAATAAAAAATAGGCCGTAATAATTAAAAATAGGCCCAGTAGGGTTAATCCGAGTATTTTTTTCATGATATTTTAAGTTGGTTAAAGTAAGGTCAAAGGTTCTTCATTCTCCTCATCATCATCCTGGGCTCTTTTAAGTATGGTTTCGGGGATCGACTTTTTAGCTTTTGCCCCCATTTTTTTCAATTTCTCTATACTGCTAATGATGTTCCCCCTGCCATCGACCAGTTTGTTCATAGCTCCCTTGTATTCACTCTTGGCTTCGTCCATTTTTTTGCCCACTTTCATTAAATCCCCAACAAAACCCTCAAATTTATCGTACAATGCACCTGCTTGCCTTGCGATTTCGATGGCATTTCGTTGTTGTTTTTCATTGTTCCACATTGTGTCTATCGTACGTAGGGTGGCCAAAAGGGTGGAAGGGGTAACTATAATAATATTTTGTTCAAAGGCCTTGTTGTACAAGGAGTTATCGTTGTTTATTGCAATGGCGAATGCAGGTTCAATAGGGACGAACATGAGTACAAAGTCCGGACTCTCCATTTCATAGAGGTCCTCGTATTTTTTAGCGGAAAGTTGGTCCACATGCCTTCTAAGGGAATTAATATGGTCTTTAAGAAATTTATCCTTTAACTCATCTTCGGCATTCACATAACGTTCATAATCCGTAAGGGAAACCTTGGAATCTACGATCATCTTTTTACCGTCAGGTAAATGAATGATCACATCTGGTAAAACTCGGCTTCCATCCTCCAAAGTAAAACTTTGTTGAACCGTATATTCCCGATCTTTTTCCAAGCCCGACTTTTCAAGGACACGTTCCAGGACCAGTTCCCCCCAGTTACCTTGCATTTTACTATCCCCTTTTAGCGCTTTGGTCAAGTTTTCGGCTTCCTGGGTTATTTTTAGATTTTGGGTTTGTAAATTGGCCAATTGCTCCTTTAGGGCGGAATGCATGCCCACACTTTCTTTCTGACTGTCGTCTACCTTTTTTTCAAAAAGAATTATTTTCTCCTGTAACGGAGTCAATATATTTTTAATGTTCTCCCTGTTCTGTTCAGTAAATTTGGTGCTTTTTTCGTCCAAAATTTTATTGGCCAAATTCTCGAACTCCTTGGTGAATTTTTCTTGTAGTTTTTCTACTTCCCCTTTTTGTTCCCGATTTTTTAGATCCAAATTTTCCATTTCTGCCTGGTAACGGACAATTTTATTGCCCAATTGCTCCTTTTCGGATTGTAACTGCGCTTTCTGTTCCTCGGCATCAATAAGCCTCCGCTCCAGGGCGCTGAGGTTTGTTCTCATTTGCTGTTCGCGCTCCAAAAGGGCACTTTGACTGGATTTCGTTTTTAGATTTTGGATGTAATTTCCCAGAAAATAGCCGATTGCCAAACCAACCAAGCCAAGGATTACATATACAAGCAATTCATTCATTTAATTAAGGTTCTTTTCAGTAAAGATAGTGGATTGTGTTAAAAAAAAGTGATGTTGACTTTCATTACTTATTAACTCTAAAAGAACCCGTTTGGGAATCGAAAGTAATAATGTCCGAAGGGAACAGTTTTTCAAAACTTTTCATTTGTATCAATTCACAGGGAGATCCAAATATGCTCTGCTGTCCTTCCAATATTAGCATTTTATCGCATAACTGGATCGCAATTTCAATTTCGTGGGTAGTAAAAAGAATTGTTTTGTTGGTTTTATGCGCAATGTATTTTAGTAATTTTAGAATTTGTACTTTATGGTATAGATCTAAATGGGTAGTTGGTTCATCCAATAAAATCAATTGGGTGTCCTGTGCCAAGGCCCTGGCGATCATAACCCGCTGCAATTGGCCATCACTTAGCTCATAACATTTTTTAGACTTAAGTTCCGAAATCTGAAGCATGTCCATGGCCAAGGAAATCTTTTCCTTATCTTCTTCGGTTAGGGTGCCAATCCAATTGGTGTAGGGCTGCCGCCCCAGACTGATCAATTCCAACACTGTTAGGTTTTTGGAAGCAATGGGTTCTGTTAACACCACACTTATTTCCAATGCCAGCTCTTGCACGGAATGTTGTTCCAAAGGAATTGTGTTGAGGGTAATGTTTCCGGAGAGCTTTGGTTGTACATTGCCCAGTGTACGCAATAAAGTTGATTTTCCAATACCATTTATACCTACAATGGCCGCAACTTCTCCTTTCATCAAGGAAAAATCAATTTCCTTGGCAATGCAGGTTTGTTGCTTTTTGGTAGCATAACCAATACTTAGGTTTTCTATATTTAGGACGATATGTGGTATATGATTCTCTATTTTAATTCTCTTTAGGAGTTGCTAAGTTATTGGTTTTATGGGTTTTGTTACTTATTTTAACATGCTGATCAATGGTCACTGTTTTTATTTTGGACCTAAAATCAAAAAATCATTTTTCTTTTCCTTATTAGCAGCCATATTACCACCGGTGCCCCAATGATCGAGGTTATGGCATTGATGGGCAAAACACTGGCCGAATTGGGCATTTGTGCAATAGTATCGCAAATTAACATTAAAATGGCACCGTATATCAATACGGCGGGCACCAGAATTTTATGATCGGTGGTGTTGAAAATTTGTCGGGTTAAATGAGGTACGGCCAAGCCAATAAAGGCAATTGGTCCGGCGAAAGCGGTTACCCCGCCAGCCAATAATCCAGTAGTGGTTATTATAATATATCTGGATTTCTTCATATTAACCCCTAAACTTTTTGCGTAATTTTCTCCCAATAGCAAGGCGTTCAATGATTTTATAGAAAAAACACTCATTACAATTCCAAGAGCTATAATTGTGAATAACAACAATAATTGGTTCCAGGATAAATTTCCGATACTTCCAAAAGACCAATAAATGTATTGCTGTAGCTTTTCGGCCGTAGAGAAATATGATAGGACACTTACCACCGCAGAGGTTATACTTCCAAACATTAGCCCTATGATAAGGAGGGCCATCGTATCCTTGACCTTGTAAGCAACTACCATAACGGCCAAGAGTACCAGAAAACTACCTAGACTTGCTGCTAAGGCCAATGAAATATCGTTTACCATGGAGAAGGAAAAAATTCCAGAGAAAAGGGAAGATCCCAGAATTAAAAGGGCAGCTCCTAAACTTGCACCAGAGCTTATGCCTAGGACAAAAGGCCCTGCCAATGGATTTCTAAACAAGGTCTGCATCAATAAGCCGCTCAATGCCAATCCACTACCCACTAAAATGGCCGTGAAAGCCTTGGGGATTCTGTAGTTCCAAATAATGTAGCTCCAGGAATCCACCTCTGTAGGTTTGCCCAAAACAGCATTCAGGGTTTCTTGCAAGGGAATGGAGACCGAGCCTAAACTGATATTTACCATAAAGCAAACAAGCAATACCAGTATCAGGAGAATAAAATAAGCCTTATATGTTAGGAATTGCTGCACTTAATCCAAGGGTTTAAAAAAGGTGGGCATATAATGGGGAAGCAGTTCGGGGTGAAAGATATGGACAAGGTCCTTTAGGACCAAATCAGGTCTGTTGGGGGCCAACTCAAAATAAAGCAATCCTCCTGTTTCTCCTTTGGAGTTGGCATAGGTATACACATTGTGACTTCTAAAAGCAGTAAATTGGGCATAATGTCGGTTAGCCTCCTGTAGCTCCAAATAATTGCCAAATTGAGAAGGGGACACCCAAAAGTCGGCATCCTTTGCGCGTTCTATAACACTTTCCAAACTAAGGGAAAGACTTCCACTGGCAGAATTTTTGGCCCATAGATATTCTGCATTGGCGTCTTCTATAAATTTGGAAGCCCAACTCTTACCGCCTGGTAAGTACCAGATATCTTTATAAAGAGCGCCACTTAATACAGTTGGCCTATTATTTGCTTTTTTCGCAAGTGCTTTTGCACTGTTATAACTGTCTTCTATGGATTGGAATATGCTGTCCGCGATTTTTTCCTTTTGAAAAAATGGTGCAAAAAATTTTATCCATTCTGCTTTCCCCAAGGGTGTTTCTTCTGTCCAATCTCCGTTGTAAACCACAGGAATATTAGATCGTTGAATGGTCTCATAGGCTTTATTTTTACTGTTAATACTAAAGCCAACAACTACTTCGGGATTCATGGCTATGACCATTTCTGAATTTATAGCTTCGTTATTGCCCAAATTTTTCACCAAACCTTCATTGATTCTTTTTCTGGTAAGGGGAGATGAAACGTATTCCGTATCAGGAAATCCAATCAATTTGTCGGCCTCACCCAAAGCCTCCAAGGCAGGGATATGGGTTGTAGAGGTTACCACCATTTTTTCTACAGGGACACCTATTATGGCATCATAGGCATCTCTGTCCAAGGTAATGCTGGCAATTTTATTTTTGGGTACCAAAGCGTATGTAAAAGTAGCTTCCGATCCAGGCCATGGGGAAGTAACTTTAATTAATGTTATATCTGGTGATATGCCCTCAATCGTAAAACCTTGGGCATAATCTATGTTAATGGATTGTGCCAATGAGGAATTTGCATGAGCTGTTTGTTTATCCTGTTTGCAAGACCAAATGGAAAGAAATAGTATAAAAAGTAATGCTTTGTTCAAGGGCTTCAGGGTTTATTAAAGAAGTCAAAAGTAGTATTAATTTCTTGAATCAAAATTTCTAAAAGCCTAACAAAGGTCATAATTTATTATGTACATAGTATTTATTTTTGAACAAATCCAAAGTCATGAGAGGAGATTCCAATACCCTTATTTACGTCATTGCAGCTGTTATAGCCTTACATTTTATAGTTGGTTTTATTTGGTTGGCCTACAAATTAAATAAAAAAAAGGACGATGATATTTCCAAAAAAAAGTAGTAGTTTCGCTGCGAATTTTGGTTTTTATGCTCTTAAGTTAAGAGTTTAGAATTAAAAGGGAATTCGGTGAGATTCCGAAGCTGTTCCCGCAACTGTGAGCTTAGTCCATGCAAATTGGATGGCTATCATTTCTTCTAATACCACTGCCCTGCATTTGAGGGTGGGAAGGTAAATGATAGTACGCAAGTCAGGAGACCTGCCATATTCATCACTAAATAGAATAGATCTTCGGGCAAAGGGTCTTCTTGAATATGGAAAAAAAGCTATTATTTTTATTTTTTTGGGGACTTTTGGCCGTTGCTCAGGTTTTTGGGCAAAAGGAAAGGGTTATTGTTTTGGACGAGGTAATTTTGAGCGATGTAAAACTTCTACATTTTTCAAAAGGAACAAAAGTTAAGGTAGTCCGGGATTCCGTTCAACAAAAAAGCGGGGCCTCTTTAACCGATTTATTGCGATATAACTCCAACATTTATTTTAAGGAAAATGGTTACGGAATGGTCTCTTCGGCTTCTTTTCGAGGAACCAATGCCCAACAAACGGCCGTAGTCTGGAATGGGATAAACATAAATTCACAACTTACGGGTCAGACAGATTTTAACACTTTGATTCCTGGAAATTATGACAATGTGGTGGTCAGAAGCGGTGGAGGTAGCGTGCAATATGGAAGCGGGGCAGTTGGAGGAACCATTTTGTTGAACGATAGTTTTAAGTTCAATGAAGGCTGGAAGAATAATTTACAATCAAGTTATGGTAGTTTTAATACCGGGAAACTTGCCTTTAATACATCAGTCGGAAAAGAAAAAACAGCGTTCCAATTAGGTGTTAATTACATTGCTTCGGATAACGATTACAAATATTTGGGTACAGGCAGGAGAAATGAGAATGGGGCATATGAGCACATTAATTTAAATGCCAATGTCGGCTTTATTTTGTCCGAAACCCAAATTTTAAAAGTGTACCACAATACCTTTATTGGTGATAGGGATTTTTCCGGGACCTTGACGGCCCCTGCTGATGAAAATTATAGGGACATAAACTACAGGTCGCTCATAGAGTTTGGCAGCTTTAATAATCACAAAATAGCCCGATTAAAGGTGGGGCATTTGTACGAGCGTTATCGCTATTTCCCCAATAAGCAGAGGGAGGAGTTTAGTTTTGGGCAGGCCAATACCATTCTTGCCAACTATGATTATAAATATCAATTAAACAAAGTCACTTTAAATGGAATAATGGATTTGTCTTCCATTAGGGCCAAAGGGTCTTCTATTGAAAATGCCAGTAGAAATTTTGTGGCCGGTACTTTTTTGTTTTCGCACGACCTTACAAACAGATTTAATTACGGGATAAACCTTAGAAAGGAAGCGGTCAGTGATTTTAGAAGTCCCTTTCTTTTTTCATTGAATGGTAGTTATAAAGCAGTCGAAAACTTCACTATTACTATAAACGCCTCCAAAAACCATAGGATTCCAACCTTTAATGACCTTTACTGGACGGGCGCAGGGGCTAGCGGTAATTTGGAAGTCCGGCCCGAAAGTTCATGGCAGCTAGAATTGGGTCAATCCTTAAAAGGGAAGAATTATACCCTTTCCGCAAATGCCTATTCCATAACAACAGATAATTTAATTCAATGGAGACCCAATAATCAGGGCATTTGGATGGCGATGAACGTTCAAGATGTTTCCCAATATGGATTTGAATTCAGCTTTGATTGGAAAGGGAAATGGGCAAATCAGAACGTAGCTTGGGAAAGTGAATATAGCTTTACCAAATCTACCGATAATACTACCAAGAATCAATTACTCTATGTCCCTGAGCATATGTTAAGGACAAATTTAGCCTATCAATACAAGAAGTTGGTGGTCTATTCGCAACTCCTTTACAACGGTTCTGTTTATACCACTACCGATAACAGTGATAGTTTGGCAGGTTATGTTGTGGGCAATTTAGGGTTGGATTATCACTGGCCCGCCAAGGCTAATATCAAATTTATTTCGGGGCTAAAGGTCAATAATGTTTTTAATAAAAATTATCAGAACGTGGCATATAGACCAATGCCCAATAGAAATTTTCAATTACAATTAATCACTAAATTTTAAAATAGCTTAAACAAATGAAGATTAGAAATGTATTTTTCCCACTAATGATTATCGGCCTTTCTTGGTCTTGTACCAATGATGATGACGCCATTCAGGAACCTTTGGGCGATTATGAAAATGGAATTTTAGTTTCCAATGAGGGTCCTTTTAGCAATGGCTCGGGAACGGTCTCTTTTATTTCGGAGGATCTTTCGGTGGTAGAGAATGGTATTTTTAAAAAGACAAATGATGAAGACCTTGGGAATATTGTTCAGTCGATCGGATTTTCAGAGGACGAAGCCTTTGTTATAGCCAATGTCTCCAACAAGATAAACATAGTAAACAGGTATACATTTGAAAAAATAGCAAGTATTACGGAAGGCTTAAACAATCCAAGGTATTTTATAGCTGCCAACGGAAAGGGTTATGTTACCAATTGGGGCGATACTGGCGATGATTCGGATGATTTTGTTGCGATTATTAACCTGCAAAATTATACTGTAGAAGGAACAATTCCAGTGGTGTTGGGCCCTGAAGCTATTTTAGCAAAGGACAATACAATTTATGTTGCCCACCAAGGTGCTTGGGGACAAAACAATAAGGTTTCTGTAATAAATGCAACCACAAACGAAGTGGTTAAGCTAATTGCTGTAGGAGACGTACCTAATTCGATGCAGTTGGATGCTTCTGGAAACCTATGGGTATTGGCATCTGGGAAACCCTCGTATACGGATGATGAAACGGCCGGAACACTTTCCAAGATAAACACGAGCACCAACACGGTAGATGTAAATTTCGATTTTGGAACTACGCAGCATCCCGGAGGATTAAATTTGGATGGCAGTTCCTTGTATTATTATATTGGGGATGTGGTGTATAAACAAAGTTTATCCGCAATTAGTTTGAGCTTGGACGTAGCTTTGGAAGACGTCAGCTTTTATACAATGGTTGTACATAGCGGTCGTTTATACGGCACTGATGCCGGGGATTTCGCAAGTAATGGAACACTTACCGTTTACGATCTAAATACTAAAATGGCCATTGAAACCCTTACAGTAGGAGTTATTCCTGGCGGTATTTACTTTAATTAGGTATCTGTCCTTAAAGTTCGGTTACTAAAAGGCTATCATTATTATAGTCAGAACAGCTGAAACAAAATGAAACAGAAACCCCTCATTTACATGGTAGTGACAAAGTAAATGAGGGGTTTTTTTATTGGAATTGAGCAGCTTACATGCCCGATATTTTTTTTCGGATCTGTAAACCCTATTGAAACGGAATATCAATAGGTTTATCCAAATACATATTATCCTTTATGACGCTGAACATTTTGGAGTTGGACACTTCATTTACCGGCATTTTTACGGTAAAGTCCCTTTTGGCACTTACCCCGGTAATTTCTTGGATAGCCCTTGCAAAAAGAGGTTCGTTTATGTCCCCTAGGACACCTAGGTTGGGAAGGTCTTCCTTTAAAACTACATCAGGTGCCAAACCACTGGTATAGTCGGAAAAACCGGCGGAATTTTCGTTTCTACCCATAAGAGGCTGCATGGCCCACAAATTTCCGGGATTTATCTTATTCTCCCTACCTGCCCTATAAATGTAGTCATTGTCTATATCATCTACCATGGTGACCGAAAATTCATTTTTCCCCCTCGTGGTTTCACCAATGTGGATAACATCTATATACGGTGCCAATCCGTTCATAACCAATTCACTGGCGGAAGCAGAACTTCCCGTTGCAATAACATATAGTGTATTGAGGTTTAGGGTGTTCAAATCTGTTCCTTTGTCCGTTTTATTGGCAAAATAATCTTCCAGTTGTTCTTTTTTAAGGAGCCCCTGTATTTTATCGTTCCATCTTTGCCTTACATATAATTCATTGGTATTGGTACCATAGATCATGCTGGCCAATAATCTGGAGCTGTTTACAGATCCTCCAGGGTTATAGCGCAGATCAAGAACCAATTCTGTTGCTCCTTCGGTCTTAAACTGTCCGAACGCAGTATTTAATAATTCATTATACCCACTTGTAAAGCCATTGTACATTAAGTAAGCAATTTTGGTTCCGTTAACCTCTACGGTCTTAGCAATAAATATAGGGTTTTCTTGAAGTCCTTCCTCCTTGGTCAATGTCACTTCCTTTGCATTATCCGTAACAACCGTTCCAGAAATATCTGCCATTCCAAGGGTATAGGTATCCGAATTTCCAAAAAGTAGGCCAACATAATTGGCGTCCGTAAGTTGAGTGCCGTTAACCCGGGTAAATATTTCCCCTCTTGCAATATCTTTAGTGGAGGCGTTGGAATTTGGAATAATGTAGCGCACGTAGCCAAAAAGATTGGTGCTCCCTTGGTTACGCCCCAATCCAAACTCCATTCCATTACTTTTCGTAACACCTTCCAAGGCATTCACCAATGTTTTATAGTCGTCCTCTACAAAGCTAAACCTGTCGATTGCCGTACTGGTACCAACAATATTGGAGTGCATATAACAAGTTTGGTAAAAAAACTCTTCTGGGTCAGCATATTTTTCAAGATATGCAATGTAATCGTCATTGGTTGTAAATCTATTATCCCCTAAATTGGGAGCATCTGCCTGCCAGAAATACCATTGGTTTAGCCCTTGCCACATAAAGTTCTGTACGGTTGACTCTTTTGGGTAGGTAAATGCATCATCATCCTTGTCCGAACAGGAAAGCATTATGGCAATAAATAAAAGACCTAGGATTTTTTTCATGCTGTAATTGTAATGTTAAATGCTCCACACATTATTTTAATCTCAGTGATTGGGCAGTTTAAGGCCCTACCAAAAACATTTCCTGTGTGCAGGTTATTATTTTTTCGTCAAGTTTAGTGGATTTTTAATATCCATAAACATATTATCCTTGATTTTTGTAAACATTTTGGAACTACTTATCAATTCAACCGGCATGTCAACCGTAAAACTCGCTTTTGCAGAAATGCCTGTTATCTCGGCAATTGCTTTGGCCAATAAAGGTTCATTCATATTGCCCAAGATGCCTAAATTGGATAAATCCTCCTTCAATGTAATATTAGGTATTAGTCCGTTTGTGTACTCGGAAAAGCCGTTGGCATTTTCGTTTCTTCCAATTAAGGGCTGTATGGCCCACTGATTTTCCGGGTTGATTTTATCTTCCCTGTCAGGGCTGTACACATTGCCATTCTCAAAATCGTCTACAAAGGTAACCGAAAATTCATTTTTACCAGTTGTGGCAGTTCCAATATGGATAACATCTATATAGGGATCTAATCCATTCATAACCAATTCACTTGCAGAAGCGGAACTCCCGGTAGCCAAAATATACACTTTGCTTAGTCCTAACGTATTAATAGGGGTATTGTTGTCTGTTTTATCAGCGAAAAACTCAATAAGATCGGTGTCTTTAAATTCTAATTGTAGCTTCTGATTGTATCGTGCCTTAAGAAAAACACTATTGGTATAAGTACCATAAATCATACTGGATAACAACCTGGCCGAATTGACCGATCCACCGGGATTGTATCTTAAGTCAAGAACCAAGTCACTTATACCGGCGGACTTGAACTCTCCAAAGACATCATTCAACTGTTCATCAAATTCGTTGGTAAAGGCATTATACATTAAATAGCCTATTTTCTTTCCTCCAGTTTCCAATACTGTATGTATATAAATCGGGTTCTCGGTTAAGTTGGCCTCTTTTGTTAAGGAAACTTCCTTGGCTGTATTTGTAATAACGTTATTTGAAATATCCGCCATATTTAAGGTATAGGTGTCACTTTGGCCAAACAAAAGATCCACATAGTTATCCAAGTTAAGGGTAGTGCCATTAACCCCTGTAAAAATATCACCTCTTATAATATCTTTTGTGGCAGCATTGGAATTTGGAACAACGTAGCGTACATACCCATAAACATCATCGCTATCGGCAAATAAACTTAAACCAAATTCCAAACCGTTGCTCTTGGAAATTCCGGCAAAAGACTGGGTAAGTTCTTTGTAGTCATCAGAATAAAAACTGAATCGGTCCTCGCTGAAAAGTAATTTGTTGTCAAAAAACGCCCCAGGTGTTTCTTCGGATTCCAAAAAAGTTTTATATGCCGCACTTGAAGCAAAGCGGGAATCACCCAAATCCGTGACATCACTTTGCCAAAAATAATAGCTATTCATCGTCTGCCACATAAAATTTTGGACAGTTATATCTATTTCCGGTGCGGGAATTATTTTATCAATCTCCCCTGTAGCCAGGTTATCGTCATTCTTACTACAACTGTTGAGAAATAAACCCAATCCTAAAAATGCTAATAAATACTTTTTCATAATTTTATAATAAGTGCCAAAATTGATGTAACCGTGGCGTGCAAATATCATTCCATTAAAAAAGTATGAATCAGTTTTGGGGAACGATTTTATTTATATACGGATATATTACCAATTTGGTTTCCATAGTGCCAAATTACTTACATTGTAAAGAATTAAAAACAAAATGTAACAATATTCGATGTATGTCGTCTTCCTGTTGTAAGCCTATTATGAAGGATTATAAAACAACTAAACCAAAATGCAACAAACTGAGTTTTTAAATGTGGTTTTACCATTTAAGGATAAACTTTATAGGCTGGCTAAACGTTTATTGGTCTCTAAAGAGGAAGCTGAGGATGCCACACAAGAAATCTTAATGAAGCTATGGTCCAAAAAAAAAGTGATGACCGGCTATAATAATATAGAGGCATATGCCATGATGATGACGAAGAATTTTTGCTTGGACCGACTAAAGTCCAAACAGGCCGGAAACCTAAAATTGGTTCATAGTAATTATACGGATGATACTATGTCAATACAGACCCAAATAGAGGTCAGTGATAGCCTAAGTTGGGTAGAAAAAATTATGGAAGAGTTGCCAGAGCAGCAAAAAATGGTAATTCAATTGCGGGATGTTGAGCAATATGAATTTCAAGAAATAGAAGAATTGTTAGGAATTAGTGCGACTGCCGTTAGGGTGGCGTTATCCAGAGCAAGAAAAACAGTAAGGGAAAAATTAGTACAAAAGCACAATTATGGAATACAGTAATATAGAAAAATTATTGGAAAGATATTTTGAGGCGACTTCTACGGTTGCCGAGGAAGAAGTATTGCGGGAGTATTTTTCAAAGGAGGATATTCCTTTGCACTTAAAAAAGCACGCCCCAATGTTTCAGTATTTTTCCGTTGCCAAAGAAGAACGGTTTACCAAGCAGGTTCCATTAAAACCTAGAAAAAATAGATATATAAAGTGGATTTCCGTTGCCGCCGTAATCATCTTGATATTTGGCATATATTTTGGAAGAAGCTACCAGGAACAGAGAGAAGCGGAATTCGCCTATCAGGAAACCAAAAAGGCCTTAAGTCTTTTGGCGACCAATCTTGGCAGAGGAACCGAAAAAGTAGCCTATTTGAGGGAATTTGAAGAAACAAAACAAAAAATTTACAACAGAAATTAAATTAAAAAAGATGAAAAAGAATATTATTATAGCCTTGGTAACGGTTTTGCCATTAATTGGATTTTCACAATCCATGTTCGATAAGTATGAAGATCTGGACAATGTAAGTGCCGTTGTCGTCAATGAAAGTATGTTTAAGTTATTAAGTAAGATAAACGTCGAGGTCGATGACAAAGAGGCACAGGATTTTATGGACATTGCGCAAAACCTAAAAAATCTTAAAGTTTTTATCACGGAGGATAAAAAGGTTTCCGCAGACATGCAAACTACAATGGAGAAGTATTTAAAATCCTCCTCCTTGCAAGAGCTAATGCGGGTCAAGGACAAGGATGCCAATGTGAAATTTTATATTAAGAGCGGAAAGGATGAAGACCATGTGAGCGAACTTTTAATGTTTGTTACGGGGGTTCAGAACATTAATGTGGAAATCAATGATAGAAAAATAGAAACGGTACTGCTCTCCCTGACCGGAGATATAGATTTAAACAAGATTGGATCACTTACCCAAAAGATGAATTTACCTTCAGAGCTTAGTAAAGCGGGTAAGAATAAGAAGTAATAGGACTAGGGTAGTGGGTTGGTTAAAAAACGCACTACCCTTTATTTTACTAAAAACTTAAACTACGGGAAATGAAAAATATAATAGGAAAATTGGGTTTGGTAATGTTGTCGGCCATTGTATTGTCGGCATGTTCTTCCAAACAAAGCTTGCAGGAGTATTATGTAAATAATGAAGGTAATCCTAACTTTTTATCGGTCGATCTCCCAGTAAGCCTATTGAATATGGAGAAAGCCAATCTAACGGAGGACCAAAGGGAGGCGCTAGGGTCATTAAAAAAGCTTAATGTTCTGGCTTTTAAAATAACTGCAGATAATCTGGCGGAGTTTCAAAAAGAAAAATCAAATGTCAATGCCATTCTAAAGAACAGTAAGTTTACAGAGTTGATGAAAATGAACACCAGTTTTGGCAAAGCTTCCGTAAGATATTTGGGGGATGATGATGCCATTGATGAGGTGGTGATCTATGGTGACAGCGACGATAAGGGTTTTATGTTGGTACGGGTATTGGGTAAAAATATGAACCCTTCCAAATTGATCGAATTTTTAAAAGCTATGGAAAAATCGGATTATAAGGGAGAAGGCTTGGGAGAGATTGGAAAGTTCATAAAGAGCTAAATAAACTTTTTACAGTTGGTGTTGAATTATTTGCGTTAAACATTAAATGTTTTGAAATAAGGCCATAAAATTGAATAGGGGATATTTGTTCTTCAAAACGGCTCTTGATCTGGAATAGCGCATCCAAACCCGGTTTCTTTGAGAGAGTTGCAAAAGATATTGGTAATCAAATATATCCACTATGGCAATCCTAGGGAACATTATTAAAGGAGCAATTCACATAAAGGAAACTTTTACAATCGAAAAGAATCCCTGGAAAGAACAACAGGAAGTGCTCCAGAATCTTTTGGATACTTCCCAAAATACCGAATTTGGTAGGCATTACAATTTTGAAACCATCTTGAATTCTCAGGATTTACCAAGTGCATTTGCCGAAAAAATCCCCTTTTTTGATTACAATAAAATAAATGACGAATGGTGGTATAAATTGCATGAGGGTCATGAGAATGTAACATGGCCGGGCAAACCTTCCTATTTTGCGTTAAGTTCCGGGACTACTGGTAAAAGTAGTAAGCGTATTCCAGTGACAGATGAAATGATCGAGTCCATAAGGGCCGCCGGACTTAAGCAAGTCTTTGCATTGAGTAATTTTGATTTACCTGCAGATTTTTTTGAAAAGGAAATTATGATGTTGGGTAGTTCCACCAATTTGGAGGAACGGAATGATTTTAAGGAAGGTGAAATCAGTGGTATAAGTGCTGGAAATATTCCTTTCTGGTTTAAAAATTATTACAAGCCGGGGGAAGAAATTGCAAAAATCGAGGATTGGGATAAAAGGGTGGAACATATAGCCCAGCGAGCCACAGATTGGGACATTGGGGCTTTGAGCGGTATACCTTCATGGATAGAATTAATGCTCCAAAAAGTAATTGAATACCATGATCTTAACAATATCCATGAGATTTGGCCCAATTTAAGAGTCTATACTTCTGGGGGTGTTGCTTTTGGACCCTATGAAAAAAGTTTTAATGCCCTTTTAGGCCATCCAATTACCGTAATTGACACCTACTTGGCTTCGGAGGGTTTTATTGCCTGTCAGACTAGGCCTGAAGCCAAGGCCATGGAATTAATCACCGATAATGGAATCTATTATGAGTTTGTTCCTTTTAAACCGGAATATATTCAGGAGGATGGTTCCTTAATTCCGACTGCCCCGGTGATTACCTTAAACGAGGTTGAATTGGATACGGATTATGTTCTTGTAATTTCTACGGTAAGTGGAGCTTGGCGCTATTTAATTGGCGATACCATTAAGTTTTCAAATCTAGAGAAGGCTGAAATACAGATAACGGGGCGCACAAAGTTTTTTTTAAATACGGTGGGTTCACAACTCTCAGTAAACAAAATGGATGACGCCATGAGGCATCTGGAAGATGTTTTTGCTGCAAAAATTCCCGAATACACTATTTGTGCCAAACGTTGTGAAGATGGAGAGTTTTATCATTGTTGGTTTCTGGGTGCCGATATGCAGCATGCTGATGGTGATTCATTGGCCAAGTCCTTGGATGATTTTTTGATGGAGGCCAATAAAAATTATAAGGTAGCTAGAGGAAAATCCTTAAAGGGAGTAAAGGTTAGGGTAGTTGCAACAGATTTGTTTCACGACTGGAACGGGAAGAACAAAAAAAAAGGTGGTCAAGTAAAAATGGAGCGGGTTATGAATGAAGAAAAATTTGCCGATTGGGAACGGTTTATCCGATCAAAAGTTTCCAAAGAGCACTAACGACTTCGATCTTCTACCATTGCCATGATTTCTTCAGGGGATAGATAATATTTTTTAATTCGATTTTTATAGGAAACCGCAATATCAGAATGGTTTAAAATAAAATTCTTGGTGGCAAGAATATAATTTTCCATGCCTTGGGCAACGGCATAGGTATCGGCAGTACGTTCGGCCTCCACGATAAAACTATCTGAAAAGAGGTAATTTACTCCAAATGAAATTAAATTTATATTGTCCCTATTTTGATAATCCATGATATGTCCCAATTCATGGCCTATCCAACCAATTAAAATGTTGGAAGGGATGTCCTTAGTAGTAAATTGCTTATCTGAAATCTTAAAAGTTTCACTGATCAAAATCACATAACTCCTATTGCTTCTTTTTTTGAAGAAACTTTGAAAAGTTGGCCTAGCCTGCATGGTAGATTTTTTAATGTTCTTTTTAAACCGTATTTCAATATTACATTCATTTAATTCAGGATAAAAGGAGAGCGCTTTTAGGGCCTCATTTTCAATGGATTTAGGGATGTTAAGTTGTGCATTCATAGACAATGTAGTGGAAATGACCAAGAAGTATATTATCGTTTTCGTCTTCAATAAATTCATGTTACAGTATAAAAATATATACCAACAAAACAGCATTCCAAGTGCAAAAGTTATCCTAAAGTTTAATATTTAGGCCATTAAGCAGCAGAATTACATAGAAAACTACCAGTCATTACTATTTCCTCTTAACTTTTTGCCAGGGTAGGCCACTGTTATTGATCGAGTTGATAGTTATCCCTTTGTAAAACAAATCTTATATTAGTAACACTATAAACCCTAACAATATATTATTATGGAAAAAGCAGAACAGTGGATGGATTACGGAATAGAATTGGCACAAGAGTTTGGGCCGAAGGTGCTAACCTCATTGTTAATTTTTATTATTGGATTATGGGTTATTAAAAGGATTATTGGAGGAACAAGAAAAGTTATGTCTACCAGTAAATACGATATATCCCTTCAACAATTTTTACTTAGTATGGTATCATGGGTCCTAAAAATATTTTTGATTCTGGTAGTCATCGGGCAGTTAGGGATAAATATAACCACCTTTGCCGCCGTAATCGCAGCAGCAGGTTTGGCTGTTGGTCTGGCTTTACAGGGCTCATTGTCCAACTTCGCTGGCGGGGTTTTGATTATGATTTTTAAGCCTTACAAAATTGGAGATTTAATAGAGGCGCAAGGCGTTTTGGGTGCGGTAAAGGAGATAGAAATTTTTACGACCAAGTTGATAACACCACAAAATAAGTTGGCCATTGTACCCAATGGAGCCATGGCAAATGGCAATATTATTAATTATACGGCAGAAGGTAAGATGAGGGTGGATACCACCATTGGCATTGGATATGGTGAGGATATAAAGAAAGCCAAGGAGGTACTTTTGGAGGTTCTAACGGCCAATCCAAAGGTGTTGAAGGACCCGGCACCATCAGTTAATGTTTCGGAATTGGCCGATAGTTCAGTAAATTTGGCGGTGCGCCCTTTTTGCGCTCCTGAAGATTATTGGGATGTGTACTTTAGTACTTTGGAGAATTGCAAAATAGCCCTGGATAAGGCCGGTATTGAAATTCCATATCCACATCAGGTAGAGATTCAAAAGAAGGGATAAAATAATAAGTAATTATAAAAAAAGCAATCTAGAGTCACATAGGAGAACTCTAGATTGCTTAATGTTCAATAAAGGTCAATGTCGTAATTTTTTGATTGGATTATTTTAATCCACTATGTTTTATATTCCCGTGTAATTACTTGGTGTAATTTGTTTCAATTCGGATTTAATCGCATCCGTGGTTTCCAATGTATCTATAAAGTTGGAAATGGACTTTTGGGTAATTTTCTCATTGGTCCTGGTCAATCCTTTCAAAGCTTCATAAGGATTGGGGTAGGCCTCACGTCTTAGGATGGTTTGAATGGCTTCTGCCACTACTGCCCAATTGTTTTCCAGGTCTTGCTCAAATTTCTCTTTGTTCAAGAGTAACTTATTTAGACCTTTTAAAGTGGATTGGAAGGCTATCAAAGTATGACCAAAGGGAACACCAACGTTCCTAAGCACTGTACTGTCCGTTAAATCGCGTTGCAGTCTTGAAATAGGCAATTTGGCGGACAAATGCTCGAAAATGGCATTGGCTATGCCTAAATTCCCTTCAGAGTTTTCAAAATCTATTGGGTTTACCTTATGTGGCATGGCGGAGGACCCCACTTCACCTTCTTTTATTCTCTGCTTAAAATAATCCATGGAAACATAGGTCCAAAAATCCCTATCCAAATCTATTATGATGGTATTGATCCGCTTGAGGCAGTCGAACAAAGCGGCCAAATGGTCGTAATGTTCAATTTGAGTAGTAGGAAAGGAATGGTGAAGGCCAAGTTTTTCCTGCACAAATTTTTGACCAAATTCCCTCCAGTCAATTTTGGGGTAGGCCACCTTATGGGCATTGTAGTTTCCCGTAGCACCGCCAAATTTGGCAGCGCTTGGAATATCATTGAGTAGATTAAACTGCTCTTCCAAACGGACGGCAAATACTTCTATTTCTTTTCCCAAACGTGTAGGGGAGGCTGGCTGTCCATGTGTCCTTGCCAGCATAGGTATAGCCTCCCATTCCTTTACCAAAGCTGTTAGTTTGTTTAGGACCTCCAAATATTGGGGTACGTAAACCGCGTTCATAGCATCTTTAATGGAAAGAGGAATGGCGGTGTTGTTGATATCTTGCGAGGTTAGTCCAAAATGGATAAACTCCTTATGGGCCTCCAAACCTAATTTATCGAACTCCTTCTTAATAAAATACTCAACAGCCTTCACATCATGATTGGTTACCTTTTCAATTTCCTTTATGGCAATGGCATCCTGTGAATCAAAATCAATATAGATTTTTCTTAAAGCGTCGAATTTTGAATTGTCGAAATTTGAAAGCTGAGGTAGTGGCACTTCACAAAGTGCAATAAAATATTCAATCTCTACACGTACCCTATATTTTATAAGCGCCTCCTCAGAAAAATATGATGCAAGGGAATCTACTTTACTTCTGTACCTACCGTCAATTGGAGATATGGCGTTTAGTTTGTTTAATGACATTTTGTAATATTTGATTGATTTTGGAAAAGCGCAAAGATAGCTATAAGTTAAAGAGTTTAAAAGTTAAGCGAAACTTTGTTCCGTTATTTGTTTAGGAGCTGTGCTTCACTTTAGCTTGGCAAGGGTCATTCTGGCCCTAGCTTTATATGCCGCGCTACCGTTTTGATAGTTCTGTTCCAAAATTATACGCAATTCTGGATGGATCCAACCGAACGTCCTTCCCAATAACAAAAGGCTGGTCATGGAATATGCTTTGGCCGCTACCTTGTGCCCACCAATTAGCCAGTCGAAACAAGCAGATGTAATACTTTCCAAATGCTGGGTTGTAAGAGCTTTGCAAGTCTTTTTGTCCTTTGATTGAAAGTAGGATTTCATTAGGACCTCGCATATTTTGGCGATTGGCCTCACTGCTGGATCTAAGTGCACTTTACCAATATTATTGACGAAATTATCTATATGTGGAAAAAGAAGTGACAATTGTTCTTTGGCCATAAATTCCAAAATCCAACAGGCTTTGCAGGAAACAGGGTCGTCCACTTTAAAGGCAATTTCCATAATTGTTGGAATGTTGGAGGGATTATTAAGGATTAGGTGGGACATTTCTTTCCTTTTAAGCCGGGAGTGGTCAACGTACGTTAAGGCATTATAGAGTTCTAAATAAGTCACAATAGATTAAATATAAAGGCTAATTATTTAAAGCTTTGAAGTTTAAATTGTCTGGAATTGATAAATTGAATAAATATAAAGAACGGAAGACAAATAACTTTGGAAATGTTATTAGAGGTTTTTGTATAGGCTGCTGCATAGTTGTGATCCATAAAAGAACAGAAATAAAACCTGAGTTTAAAAAATAATTTAGCTTTCCCTTCCAATAAGGTCCGAGACCAAAACCGGTACCCCTTTTGCAGCACTGGCCTGTATGATGGTTAGTTCTTTAAAATCGGTCTGACTTATATTAGGTTTGGGGTCTATAAAAAAAATGGGTGTATTTCTTGGTGCGTAGTGTATTAAACTAGCTGCTGGATAAACTTGCATTGAGGTGCCTATGATGATTAAAATATTGGCTGTTTGTGTAATGCTTGCCGCCTTTTCCAATAAGGGTACTTCCTCCCCAAACCATACTATATGAGGGCGTAATTGTTTCCCGTCATCTGATAGGTCCCCAATTTTCATATCGGTTTTCCAATCAATTATGTTATAGGGATTGTGAATGCTTCTGGCCTTTAACAACTCACCATGCAGATGTATTACCTGGGTGCTACCTGCCCGCTCATGTAGGTCATCTACATTTTGGGTGATAATATTTACATCAAAATGTTTTTCCAAAAGTACCAAAGCCTTATGAGCCTCATTAGGCAATACGTTAAATAATTGTCTTCTTCTCTCATTGTAAAAATTGAGCACCAATTCCGGGTTTTTCTGAAAACCTTGTGGTGTAGCCACTTCCATAACGTCATGACCTTCCCATAGTCCATGTGCATCCCGGAAAGTATTTATACCACTTTCGGCACTTACGCCAGCACCCGTTAAAACTATTATTTTTTTCATTTTTGAAGAATAAGTAATATTTGTAAAATTACAAGATTTCTTTTTTAATATCTTAGAATTATGGTTGACCTTAAGTTGTTGGAGTATTTGGAAGGATTTATAACCCCGGAGCGCAAATCCCGTTTTTTGGACATTTTGGAAGAACGGACGAATTATATAACAGTCGCTATCGAGGATGTTTATCAAATGCACAACACCAGTGCCGTTGTAAGAAGCTGTGATGTTTTCGGAATACAACAGGCCCATCTGATAGAAAGCAAATTTGGCAAGCGATTGGACAAGGATATCGCTATGGGTGCCGAGAAATGGGTGGATATCAAAAGATATAAAACTACAGTGGACTGTATTGATTCTCTAAGGCAACAGGGGTATCAAATTGTAGCCACAACTCCCCATGAATCCAATTGCCCCTTAACCAGTTTTGAGTTTGTTGGCAGGACTGCACTATTTTTTGGCACGGAACGGGATGGATTGAGTAAGGAAGTATTGGAAAAGGCGGATTCTTTCCTGAAAATTCCAATGGTTGGCTTTACGGAAAGTTTAAATATTTCAGTATCTGCAGCCATTATATTACATGCCCTGACCAATGATTTAAGGAGAACCGAAATTGTTTGGGGGTTAACGGAAGAGGAGAAACTGGAAAAAAGATTGGATTGGACCAAGAAATCGGTTAAAAGCTTGAATGATGTTTTGGCTAGATTTAACGGGACAAAATGATTTTTTCATTATATTTAGAGTAAACCAACATATACTTTTTAATGACAACTTTACTCTATATAGTACTTGGGCTGATTGTTTTATTTGCTCTACTGGCCCTATTGGCACCAAAGAATTATGATGTTTCACGATCTATTGAAATAAGTAGGCCAAGGGCGGATGTCTTTGATTATATCAAGTATTTAAAAAAACAGCAAGAATGGTCTCCCTGGGGCAAGAGAGATCCCATGATGGTTAAAAAATTTACGGGTGTCGATGGAGAGGTAGGAGCTATAAGTTACTGGAATGGAAACAAGGATGTTGGGGAAGGCGAACAGGAAATTACAAAAATAATTGAAGGAGAGAGGGTAGAAGGGGAGCTTCGATTTCTAAAACCTTTTAAATCTACTTCCGATTGTTATCTGGATGTTACGGAATCCGATAATGGAAAAACAAAAGTAACGTGGGGTTTTAAAGGGAATAATAAATTTCCAATGTCTATAATGATGTTGTTTATGAGTATGGATAAGGCAGTTGGAAAGGATTTTGAAGAGGGCTTACAAAATCTTAAATCCATTTTGGAGAATAAATAGGTTATGGAAAGACATAAAATAGGGCTTCATTCCCAAAATAATTCTTATAAATAGAATATACTGGCTTCAGCCCTAGCACCAAAACGCATAGGTATAACGGTGGTACCAACACCTTTGGAAACGTACATTTTCGAAATTTCATTGTTATACCAGCCTTTAATGTAATTGCCACTGCCATAAGGAGTAAAGAAAGGTATGCCAAAAAAGGTAATTTGTCCTCCGTGGGTATGTCCTGCCAATATAAGAGTGGGCTTAACCTTTAATTTAATGCTTAATTGGTCAATTTTTTCTCTATAAATGGGGCAATGGTTAAGTACTATTGTCGTTAATGAGGTATCTATATTTCGGGCAGATTTATTAAAATCAGGGTATCCACAAAGAAAATCATCAATTCCCAAAACGTTAATTTTTCTACTTTCAGTTTCGAAAATGATCGATTCATTCACCAATAACGTGCCATTATAGCGCTTGTAAACCCCTTTTAATTCTTCCATATCTATACGTCCGGAATATTCCTTGTTGCCCAAAATGGCTATTTTTGGAATTGTGATATCAATTAAGCTTAAAAAATCTTGAAAAACAGTTAGGTGTTTGTTCCTCTCCAAAGAATCTCCGGTAAAAAAAATAACATCCGGCTGTTCCTTGTTAATTCGCTTAGCCACAGATCTATGAACGGATTTTACACTATTTAAATGTAGGTCGGTTAAATGAATTGCCTTGATTTTGTTGGATTCATTGTCGGAAATGTCATGTTCTGTCCATTCAATAAAATAAATTTCCAGCCAGAAGGAATCCAGTACCAGAAAACTAATGGAACCTAAAAATAGCTTTAGGATAAATCGCCTTCTATTCAACTTCATTTAATTTCAATAGGAATCATTTTTAACGTAAAAAAGGAAGTGCACGAAATTAGGAAACATATTTAGAAATAATACTGATAAAAAGTTAAAATGGTTGTGATTGCAGTAGAAATAATTAGTCCAAATTAGAGGGAGCATTATTTGTTGGCCAATTCCAATAGGGCTATGTCAAAGTCATTATCCAGAACCACTACGCCTTTATCCACTGTGACAAGGGTTTCGGAAAAAGCATCATAAAGTTTGGTTCCGTCCCCAAAAAATCCTTTTACAAACAACGATTTTTTACCTTTTGGCAACTCAAGTCCAACTACCACTTTATCCTTAAAATCCCCCTTTAAATAGGTTCTGCTGAAGACATATGGTTGTTTGGATAGCCGCTGATGCTTGCCAGCACCTATTGAGGGATGCTCACTTCTGAATTTACCCAGTTTTTGCCAATATGCCAGTATTTTTTTGTTATAGGGAATGCTATCCAATTCCTCCCAATTCATAAATGATCTAAGGGTGGCATCACCTTGGGCACCTTCAATGGTCAAATTTCTGTTGGACTCATCTCCGTAATAAATTTGGGAGGCCCCGGGAGTGAGCATAAGTATATTTGCCGAGCGATATGGATTTTTTCTTTCCTTGTCATAGGGCTTGCTGTCATCATGTGAGGAAAGGTAATTAACGACACTTTTTCCCTCAAGCGTGGTATGTAACAGGTCGCTATATTTGGAAAATATTACTTCATAATCCTTTTTAGCATCATCTTTTAATTCGAAATTGATCAGACTGTGGAATCCATAATCGAAATAATTTACTTTCTTGTCTCCAAAGTCGTACTCCTGCCCTCCGGATAATCCATATCCATATACTTCCCCGACCATATAAAAGGGATTCTCGTCCAGCACTTCCTCGGGGTGCTTTTTTTTCCAAGTATTAAAAGCGTAGGAGGCTTCGTTGTATAATTCTTTCCAGGATTTTTCGTCTACATGCTTTGCTGTATCTACCCTAAAGCCATCTATCCCAAGGTCATTTATATAGTCGGTAAGCCATTTAATAATATAAAAGCGGGGAGCCCTGGGGTATTTTGTGCGATTAAAAAAAAATTGAAGTTCGTCCAGTTCGTTGCTTAAACGCCCCTCTTCTTTCCATTTGGCCAAAAGGGCATCGGGAAGTTCAATGGCATCGTCAGATTCCGTTATAATATCAGGTAGGTTCTTCACCAAGGTGCAATTCGTTGTTGTTTCGTAATTGGTGTTTTCACAAACTGGTCCTGTACGTACCCATTCTTTTGGCCATACGGGATCTATTTCCGTAACCGGTCCGGTGTGGTTGAGCACAATATCCATCAATATTCTTATACCCTTTTCATGTGCGGTCCTAACCAGGATTTCCAAGTCCTTCTTTGTTCCAAAATTGGGGTCGAGGGCTGTCCAATCCTTTGCCCAATATCCATGATATCCGTAAGTACTTCCTGTTCCTTCGTCTACGCTGTCATGGATTTGCTCAACTACCGGGGTAAACCAAATGGCATTAACACCCAGATCGGTAAAATAACCTTCATTTATTTTTTGGGTAATTCCTTTAATATCACCGCCCATAAACCCTCTAAGGACATCGGTTTCCTTGGTTCTGTTCTGGGTAATATCGTTCAAGGTGTCACCGTTATTAAAACGGTCGGTAAGTAGAAAATAGATAGTGGCTGCATCCCAGTCAAATGGTGGCTTCAACTGCGTTGGTTTCTGGGAAATTTCAGGAGTAGTTACGCTTTCCTTTACAATTTCGTTTTTATTCTTTTTACAGGATAAAATGACCAACAGAAATACGACAAGAAGAAGTCCCTTTTTCATTACCGCCAATTTTGTTTAAAGCTATAAAATGATGGTGGGAATATAAAATTTATTTTAATCTAAACCACGGGGGGACAATCAACTGAAATTATAAGCGTTAAGAAGGAGATTTAAAACAGTGCGGAAATAATTTTGAAAAGTTATTTTTTTCGGTTCAAAACTTTGTATTCTTCGTAGCAACTGCTAATGGCATCCAGTATTTGAAGGTCATTGGCCGTAGTTATAAAAGACCTGGAATAATTGCAATTATTGAGAATATCCTCAATATCAACTTTTTCCAATTGAAGCAATTCCATTAGGGTTTCCCTGTCAAATTTAGAAGCCAAAAGATCTCTAATCTTATCATCTTCCTTCATCTGCCTTAACTTTCGCATTTGGTTGGGTTTCTTCCCGAACAAATTCCGTAACAGGTCGGCCGGATTAAGAATGGCTCCCAATACTTTGGTAACGGCACTTGGATTTTTATTACCGCCTTCATAACCAACGGACAATCCGGAGATGCTATACTGGAAAGCATTGTTCAGGGGTAAGTTCTTTACATCAATTTCCAGATAACCGGTTAATGAATAGGGCCTAACTATGACCTCTTCCAAAGCATAGGCCAATTCCGTTAAGGATATTTTTGTTCCCTTAAATTTGAACATATCATTGGTAACCCTAACTTTTTGGGATTTAAATCCTAAAAAAGAAAAGTAAAGGGTGTCGTTGACCTTTGCGGGAATTTCGAATTCTCCCTTGTCATTGGAGATTGTTCCCAATACTTGGTTCAGGTTTACCACATGGACACTTTCCATAGGCTGGTCGGTTTGGGCATTTAGAATGACTGCCTTTAATTGTTTTACCTCTTCGTCGTTTTTGTCCACTTGTGAATATCCAAAAGAGATAAATAAGAGGGGTAAGGCCAATAAATAATTTTTCATTAAATAATTTCGATGATTATAATTGGTAAACTAACTAAAAAAATACGCCGAAGCGTATTTTTTTAATATAGAATTAACTAATAGGAATCACTTTTTCTTTTCGTTCTCCTTTTTCCGGAACTACTGGCAGAACTTCCTTTGGAGTCACTTCTATCTCTTCTTCTTCCTTTATTTCTATCATTGTCCCTGGAATCCCTTCCGCCGCCACTTCGACTTCTGTCGCGTCTTCCTCGGCCGCCTCCGCCACCGCCTCCGCCTGGACTTTTTGATACTTCTACGTTAACAAATCGGCCGTCAACCTTAAACTCCGTAAAGGTCTTTAAAATTGCCTCTGTAGCGGATGCATCAGTGTTAAAGAACGAAAAACTCTCCTTTACATCTACTTTAAAGATGTCATCCTGGCCTAGATTTACCGTGTCCCTTAAAAAATCTTTTAAGGTCATCCAGTCATAGCCATCCTTTTCACCAACATTGATGAAATATCTAACATTGCCATCCGCTGGGATACGGCTATCACCATCTCTGGATCTTCCTCTTTCCTCGCGATCACCACGATCTCCCCTATCACGGGAATCAGGGGTGTTTAAATCTTGGGTTTTATTGTAGTAATTAAAGAAGCGGGTAAATTCTACCGATATTATTTTTTTAATAAGCTCTTCTCTATCTATACCTTGAAGTACATCGTTAATTGCAGGTAGGTAGTTGTCTACTTCCTCGTTAATTTTTGTATCCTTAATTTTATTGGCCAGATGATAAAGCTGTATTTCACAGATTTCCATTCCAGTAGGAATTTTTTTGGAAATAAAAGCCTGTTGAATTTTATTTTCGATGGCCTTGATTTTCCTCAATTCACTTTTGGTGATGATTACCATGGAAATTCCGGATTTCCCAGCTCTTCCTGTACGTCCACTACGGTGTGTATAGGTTTCAATTTCATCCGGTAATTGATAATTGATAACATGGGTTATATCATCAACATCGATACCACGGGCAGCTACATCCGTTGCCACCAACATTTGTATTTGTTTCTTACGGAAGGAATTCATTACCAAATCCCTTTGGTTCTGACTTAGGTCCCCGTGAAGTGCACCGGCGTTATAACCATCCTCGATCAACTTTTCAGCTACCTTTTGGGTATCTCTTTTTGTTCTACAGAAAATAACGGAGAAAATGTCAGGATTAGTGTCTGCCAGTCTTTTTAGAGCTGGATAACGATCTCGGCCACCAACAACATAGTATTCGTGCTGTACGGTAGTTGCTCCTGAATTTTTGGTTCCTACCGTAATTTCTTGCGGACTGTGCATGAATTTTTTAGCGATCACTGATACCTCCCTAGGCATGGTTGCAGAAAATAACCAGGTGGACTTTTCTTTTGGAGTGTTGGAAAGAATATCCTTAATATCCTCCATAAAGCCCATATTCAGCATCTCATCTGCCTCATCAAGAATACAGTAATCAATTTTGGAGATATCCACCAAGCCACGACCGATCATGTCTTTCATTCTACCAGGAGTTGCCACAACAATTTGGGCACCTCTTTTTATTTGTCTGGCCTGATCGGTAATACTGGCACCACCATAAATGGCGACAACATTGACTCCTTTTTCATACTTGGAATATAATGTAAGCTCGTTGGTGATTTGCAAGCAAAGTTCACGAGTAGGGGATAGGATCAACCCTTGGGTAGTCCTACTCGCACTATCAATTTTTTGAATAAGTGGGAATCCAAAGGCAGCGGTTTTACCGGTACCTGTCTGGGCCAATGCCACTAAATCGGTTTCGCTTTCCAATAAGATA
>TARA_R110000868_G_scaffold14426_1_pt1 | contig 48728 bp, 27 predicted proteins | sample TARA_R110000868 | Tara Oceans TARA_R110000868 (sample SAMEA4397489) | marine metagenome | biome: Polar Biome; feature: [SRF] surface water layer (ENVO:00010504); material: water (ENVO:00002006), including particulate matter (ENVO:01000060) such as... | depth 5 m | reverse complement strand
AAACAAAAAATCTACTCCAGTATTTATGGTGTTTGATGTTTCTCCTTCTAGTGATGGTTCAATGATAAATAACATTCGTGAAGTAAGAATGCAAGGTGCTCCTTCTATGACTTGGGGGTATATTGATGGAACTCGTCATCACTTAGGATTTGCAAAATCTCAAGGAATGTCAAGTGCTAACAAATTCCCAGGATACGAATTGTGGATGAAAGACAGATGTGATGTATTCATCGAAGATTTGTCAAGAACAGTATTGATTGAAGAAATTCCTCAATATTAATATACGTTCCTATAGGTAGCTATAGGACAGCAGAGTGCAGGTAAGCTGTGGCCCTTCAATGGGCACACTCTACAAACCAATTAATTAAATAACTACATCATGGGCAACATTGGAAAAATCTCTACAATTAAAAAAGAGTACACATCTTCTGCATTAGAAACAATGCAAAGTGGATTAGCTTCTAAAGGATTAACAAGAATTCCTGGAACAGGAGTTTTTAAATATCCATATAAAGAATTAGATGGACAGTATAGAACAGGGCTAGATGCAAATGCTTCTTATATTAGAAGAATTTCTGATCCTACTGAAAAAGAATTAGAAATTGACAGAGTAACAAAACTCCGTGCAAAGCTAGAAAACGCTTTAGGAGATGTTGATTTAGGACCTCGTTCAAAGTTTTGGAACTATGGACTTTCCTTATCAACAGATGATACTACTCACGTTCAATCTGTAAAACTATTAGATGGTGATAACTTTTTTGACTTGTCAGTTCCTTTTCAAGAATTAGCTTTTGCTTGGCTTAGGGTTCACCCAACCATAGCATCAAGTTATCAAGCTTGGCAAAGAGGAGATTATCCAGCAGACACACAATTTTACGTTGTTGACGAAGAAATTGAAAGTGGTATCATATTTAAGAAAAAACAATTAATCAACAGAGCAATTGTTAAATTTGATAGCATGACTCCTGAGAAAAAACGTAAAGTGGGAAGACTATTAGGCCTTCCAATAACAGAAGACACTAAAGAAGAGATTGTATATAACCAAGTGGATAACATGTTAAAACAATCAGAATTCAAAAGTGGCGCCTTCCAAGGATTGAATCCTGTAGAGGTGTTTAATAGATTTGCAGATATGAAAGAAAACCTTCTTCATATTAAAGATTTAGTAAAACAAGCTGTTTCTCATTCTGTATACAGAATTAAACCTAATGGTAAAGTATATGAAGGAGAGTTTGAAATTGCCAAAGATGAAGAAGATTTAATTAAATTTTTAGCCGATGATGACAACCAAGATGAGTTGTTGACATTAGAAGGAAAACTTAAAACAAAAAAACTGGCAGCAGTTTAAAACTATAAAGTATGATACCAGTAGATAGTTTATTATACAAGATCGATCAAAGACTAAATAAGCTATCAACTAATGAGCATCAACAAATTCAGCTTGAAGATAAAATCTTAGCTCTTAATGAAGCTCAGATTAAGTTGATAAAGCAAAAAGTTGATAACATTAGCACTGTAAGTCAGATGGGAATGGATGCCTTTAAAAAAAGGTATGAAGACCTGCAAAGTTTGGTGGTAGATTACAACCACCAACCTTTAGATTTGACAGTATCAAATGAAGAACTAAATCAGTGGAAAGCGGATATAACAGTGTTAGATCCCTCATATATGTTTTATCTTGATGCCTATATCCTTGCGGATAAAGGAAGATGCAAAGACAGAATAATATGGATTAATAGAGACCTAGCTAAACATGGAGATTTACAGTTCATTTTAAATAATGTTCATTTTAAACCTTCATTTGAATGGCAGGAAACATTTAATTTTCTTTCTACAGATGAGATAAGTATATTTACAGATGGGACATTTACTCCCAAAACTATAAATATAATGTATATGAGATATCCAGTATACATAGATAAGACAGGATATGTAAAATTTGATGGTACCGCTTCTACAGATGTAGATTGTGAATTAGAAGCATTCCTAGAAGATGAATTGTTAGATTTAACAGTACAAAATTTAGCAATGTTTACAGAGAACCAATCAGCGGTTCAAAGTGCTCAATACAGAATTCAAACAAACGAATAATTTTAACTTAATAAATAAATAAAATGGCAGATTTCTCATTAACAACCCTATTTGTTGTCCCTTCAGATGTGGCAATAGCCAATAGTGGTTCGACACAAGATCTTACAACCGCAGGTAAAGTAGGATTTTACAGAAGCGATTACACTGTAGCAACCGCAGGTAATATCGCCGCCTCTCCTTATTTCTATGTAGCTCAAGGTAGAGCAAATACATACTTACAAGGAACCAAACGTTCTGATAAAATCAAAGGATGTGCAACCGCAAATTGTACTTCTAATGTAACAGAATGGTACAAAGTATCTGGATGTGCTACTCCTGTAACACAAATTACAGATGTAACAGATTTCGTAGGACATTGTGGTGATGTTTTAACATTAACCCTTCGTGCTCACTCTTCTTACATTGATACCTTATATTTTAATGGATTCACTCGTTCAGTAACAGTACAAGCACCTTGTTGTGATTGTGGAGCTGATCCTTGTGATACAGTAGATGTAAGTGCTCTTATTGATCAATTCATTGAAAAACTAGAAGAAGCTGCTCCTGGTACTAACCCTGATAACATCAGCTTTAGTACTTTCTGGAACTTTGAAAACATTGATGGTACAACTCTTCGTATTAGTGCAAAAGCATTAACTGCTTATGGAGTACCTTGTGATGTTGCTGCTTTTCCATTTGAATTTGATAGAATGTGGTTTAGAACTTTCATATACAGTGGTCCTGCTACTACAGCTGACTTCATTGTAGATGATAACTGTGATGTTGTAGCAACAGCTACTGTAGTGCAGGATGCTAACTATGCAAGAGGACTTTCTACAGAAATTGCTCAACTAGAGAAAAATTACTATAGCTACCAAGCTGGGTATTTAAAACATCTATACAGAATGGCAGGGTTTAACCAAAACTTTGAATCTTATGTATCTGATGGTGCTATTTACGATACATTCTACATTAAGTTTAATGAGATTGATAAATCAGCATATGTGTGGGGAGATTTCATTCATGAAGATTCTCAAGTGATTATTGCAGCTGTATCTGGTTCTACAGAATCTTCACTAGTTGAAACAATTCTAGAAGCAGCATTAGGAACTGTTGTAGATGCAGCAGGAACTTGTATTACAACAACAAGTACTACAACTGCAGCACCAACGACTACTACTACAACTACTACATAGTTTTAACGTAGGATATTAATCTATGCCAGAGGAGAGGATATACTCAATCCTCTGGCATTATTTTTTAAAAAACATATGCTAACAACTCTAAACATATTAGTAATTCCTACATACGATTTAAACACTATGAATATAGTGGATGCATCAACGTATGTTGGTACACCTTCTGATCCTAGTATTGAAATAACAGTGCCAGGATTTGATGTTGTAAATATTCCATTTATTATAAATGATTATAATATATTTACATCAGCAAGTTTACAAATTACAGCAACAGGAGTTAATCAACCACTTCCTGATGGTGTATATCATTTAAAATATTCTATTACTCCAGCATATGATAACTATGTAGAAAAATCATTTATGAGAGTAGATAAATTGCAACAAAAGTTTGATGAAGCTTTTATGCAATTAGATATGATGGAATGTGATAGAGCAATTAAAACGCAATCAAAAGTAGAATTAAATTCTATATATTATTTTATCCAGGGTGCTATTGCCGCAGCTAATAACTGTGCAATAGTAAATGCAAATAAACTATATAACCAAGCAGATAAAGCCTTAACAACTTTTATGAAAAATGATTGTGGGTGTTCTGGAAATAATTATTAATCATGGCAATTTGTCGTAATTGTGGAAAAAAAGTAGGATGTGGTTGTCAGCTAATAAATGGCTTATGTGCCACATGTAATTCATTGTTAAAATATATAAAAAGATGCTTAATCCTAGATTAACAAATTGTACAGAATGTGCAAATATAAACTCTCTTATTGAAGAGATTGACTGTAAAGTTGCAGAACTTGCTAATGTGTTATATAACAATATTGTATTTATGTTAAATAAATCTTTTAATAGCACTACGATGTTTGACCTTCTTATGTATAAAAGAATTCTATCATATAAAATATGCAATCCTGATTATGCAGGAAATTATTCTGTAAATATGATTGCTAGTAAAATTAAAATTTTAAAATTTAAATAATCATGGCGTGTACTAACTGCTTTAATGGATGTACTGAAACTATTTCAGATCAATGCATAAAATATACAGGAATAGATATTCCTGAATTAGGTATTCAAAATGGAGATTCTTTAGCTGCCATAGAAACTATTATAACTACTTTTCTTTCTAGTATTATTGTTGGTACAGGAATAAACCCCATTATAAGTCCAAGTGATATTTGTTCAGCAATTAGTAACAACTTACCAGTTTGTACAGAGTGTGATGGATTTACTTTAAATGATATTTTAACAGCTATTATTAAAGCTGTTTGTGATTTAAATTTAGAAGTAAATACTATTAATTCTACACTAAATACTTTAAATGCAGAGTATATTCCAAAATGTTTAACAGGAGTTGTAGCATCTTCAGATACACATGATATCTTACAAGCTGTTATAGATAAACTTTGTTCTTTAAATAGTTCATTTACTGCACTATTACTTACACTTCCTCTTACTTATGTATCTATTAGTAGCAGTCCAGGTGTTTTAGGCATTAATGATTATATCGCAGCTTATTTAGCAACTTCTTCTTCAAAAGCTAAAGATAAAATGATTCCTTACTGTCCAATACCTTATGTTGGGGCTTTATCAAATTATCCTTCAGCAGGAGATAGCTTTAGTGTATCAGGAGTTGGTTCAGGTTATTGGGATAAAGTATATTTATGTAATGGTTTAAATACCACTCCTGATTTAAGAGGAAGAATTCTTCCTGGAGTTGTTACAGGAATGGGAGGAAGTACCTATAATGGTGCTGTTGATCCTGCTAATCCTGCAAATCCTAATTATATTTTAGGCACTCTTTATGGAGCTAACACAGTAACATTAGGCTTAGGACAAATGCCTAATCATAGTCACACTGGAAGTACAGTAACTATTACAGACCCTGGCCATTATCATAATGTTGCAAATGGCGATGGAGGAACAACTACTTTGCTAGAAGGAACACCCTACTTATCATACGCTGGAAATCGAGGGGACGAAAACAGTTATTGGTTTATGGGTACTGACACAGTGCCAGATAGAGGTAGAACTGACACTAAAACTACAGGAATTACTGCAGCACCAACTATAGCTGCAGAAGGTAGTGGAGGAGCACACAATAATATACAACCAGTATATGCAACTTATTATATAATTTATATACCATAAATATATGTGGCCATTAATTCCTAAAGACTGTGATTGTTCAGAAGAAGCTTCAAATGATGGAGTAGTATGTGATACTCCCTATTCTACAGGAGACTTTTATTTTGATGGAATTACCTCTATTTGTAATGATTTACAAAATGGGGATGATATAACTGTGGCTATACAAAAACTTCAAAACTTTTTATGTAGTGTGGAGTTAACACAATATTTTTTAACTTATGTACAAAATAATTTAGAGACTTTTCAAGATTTTATTCTTTTAATTAACAATGAAATTAATTGTGAATCTATTACAAATTGTTTCACTACAACTTCTACTACTACAGTAGCTCCAACAACTAGCACTACAAGTTCTACTACAAGTTCTACAACATCAACAACAAGTTCTACTACAACTACTACAACAACTACAGTGGTTCCTGTGTGTACAAGTTATTCTTTAGAGTCTTTAGATACTAATGGAAGTTGGACAGCTTTGTCTTGTGACAATGTTCCAGTAGGAGGAGTAACTTCTTATTTAGGAGAAGTTTTAGAAACAGGTTGTATTTTTGATACATCTTTGTCTTTAAATGATATGGATATTGTAGGGGATGCAGTGTGCACAACTACTACCACTAGTAGTTCTACATCAACAACAAGCAGTACTACTACTTCTACTACAACAGCATTTCCATATACTTGTGATACAGATAATTTTTTAGTATTAAATAACACAGATAGTACAATTGATGATATTTATGCTGTAGGATGGGTAACATCTACTTTTGTTGCTATACCACCATTTGGTCTTGGTGAAGGTATTCAAGATGGTACGAGTAATGCTATTAGTGTAGATTTAAGTATGACTGCATTTAGTACTGCTGGAACTATGTCATTATATATAAATGGAACTTTAATTCAAACAATTCCTTTTTACTATAGTGATACATTTGTATTTGATCCTGTAGTTATGTTAGATACGGATTGTGTTGTATTTATATTTCAAATGAATTAATAATTTATAATAATAATAAAAATGAGCTGTACTGAAAATACTATTCCTTGTGGGTGTGAAAGTAATCCTTGTGGCTGTAAAATATCATCTGATGATGTTTCATATCAAGGACCAAATTTAGAATGTACAGGAATTGAAACCTGTGATACTTTAACTGTAGCAATACAAAAGCTGAGTGATTATGCTTGTAGTGTAGATATGGTACAAAATATTATAACTAATATTATAAACAACTCTACATTACTTGAACAATTCATAACTATTGTAAATGAATCTGTTGACTGTGATACAGTTTATAACTGTTTAGCAGCGTCTACAACCACTACCACTACAACACTAGCTTGTACTTTGTGGACATGGGTAGCTGATGGTGCTCTTAATGATTCTGGTTTAGAGTATGTTAATTGCGATGGAGAAACAGTTCTTATTCCTGCTGTAGATGTAACAGATAATAGAGGGGATATTTGTGTACAAGAAGGAACAACGCCTCAATGGGGCCCACCTCCAACTAAAGGGTCTTATCAGTTAGCAACAGAAGGAGAAGCTTGTTCAAATACAACAACTACTACTACAACTACAGAGACACCTACAACAACAACGACAACAACGCTTTAAACCAAAGATTATGACAGCATTAATAACATTGACTTCTGCAGGAATAGATTCAGGGCCATTTGACTTATACTCAAGTGTAGATGGATATGTTTCTGCTTTTGAATCTGGAGTATCAAAAGCTTCATTACTGGCAGGGTATGCTAGTTCTTTAGTGCCAGATTTTACAATTTCTATAAGAATAAAATCAAATGGTGTATTATGTACAAATTACATAACTATTTTTTTAGAAAATACAACGACAACAACCACAACTATAGCACCAACAACGACAACTACAACTACACTTTAACACTATTACAAAATAGAGTAATAACGTCAGTAGATTGTTGGTTTTCTACTGATATAAAATCCTCAGTGTAATTTTTATACTGGGGATTTTTAATAAACATAATTAAATCAATTATAGTAAATAATCTAAACAATTAATTTTATATTAAAAATGTGAATTAATTTTTATCTTTACATAGTTTAATATATATATTTTACATAAAATGGCAACATTACGAAAATTAGTATCAGACATAAGATCAAGTCATAAGCTATTGAGTACTGACTCTTTAATAACAGATAGAGCAATAGCAAGTGAGATACGAAACAATTCTTTGTTTCTTATTAAGCGAGAGACAAATCTTAGAAAATTATGGGCTACAGATACACTCTTTACAACTATTCCTTGTTTAGAGCTATGTGAAGTTCCATTATCAGAATGTTGTAATTATGTAGACGATTGTACTATATCAAGAAGTAAAGAAAAGCTTCCTCAGATTTCAGAAGGTAATTACCAATATGTAATACAAGGAGTTTATTCTATTAATGCATTAGGAGGAAAAGGAACTAAATTCAAAGAAACAACTGTTAACAGATTTATAAATTTACTAAAACTTCCTATAATTAAAAAAGAATACTATTACTGGATAGCTAATGGTTATCTATATTTAAGTAATCCTTTATTACAAGCTGTTAGGTTTGTAGCTTTCTTTGAAGAAGATGTTCCAAATGATACATTATATCCAGAAGATTGTGACTGTGGAAAACAATATACACTTGAACAAATATGTATTAATCCTTTAGATAAGGAATTTCCCCTTCCTGGGTATTTAGAACAGCCCACATTACAGCTTACCTCCCAAAAATTACTATCTACATATTTTGCAATAAAAACAGACATCTCACAAGATGGTGTAGATGGACAGGCTCCTAATTCTAAACCAACAAATTAAGATGCCTAGAACTAAAATAGAATTCAGAACAGACAGCAAAGAAAGTTATAATTCTTTCTGTAAAAAACATCCTGAAATAGAAATAGCATTTATTGATTGGAAAATTATAATACATGCATTTAATGAAGGATTCAGAGATTATATTTTAGAAACAGGAGAAAAAATAAAAATGCCTTATGGATTTGGGCATTTTTCAATAAATAAAAAAAGAAGAAAGAAACAAAATCAAACAGAAACAGGCACCTATTCTAATCTAGCAATAGATTGGCAAAAAACTAAAGAAAAAGGAAAAAGAATATATAATTTTAATTTTCACACAGAAGGATTCTTTTTTGGTTGGCAGTGGTTTAAAGACCCTGCAAGATTTAGATTTTCAGATTTGTGGTATTTTAAACCTTCAAGGGTATCCTCAAGAATGATAAATCATTATATTAAAACAGATGATAAGTATCAACACTTATATCGACAGTGGATTTTACAAAAATAATTAATAATCAAAGCGATGTCAAATTTCTATACATACAATTTCATATCTCCAGAGTCTATTTATGCTACAGTAAAAGAGGAACTAAAATCCTATTTTGACACTGGAGCAATTGATGATTTAATGTTTCCTACTTATTTAGACAAATGTTTAAAGAAATTAGGAAAGTCTAGTTATACTATTGTACCTACCCCATTAGAGATAGTAGATTTTGAAGCTCGTCTTCCTGATAACTTTTATGCTGTTAGAGAAGCTTGGATGTGTGTAGAAATTCCTTTGCGTTCTTATCAAGATGCTAGTTCTTTTTACTCTCAGGCAGCTTCTGCTACAACCATTCAAATTTCTCCTGTAACTTATGGAGGAACACCTTGTACAAATTTAGAATGTACAACAGGATGTCCTGAATGTATGCCAGAACTTATTCAAGCTGTATATAAAACAAATACCCAAACCATTAGAAACTTTAGACAATCCTATCTTCTTAAACCAGGTAATATATCTGCAAGAGAAAAATGTGATGTAGCCTATTCTAGTAATCTAGAACAATACAGACAACAAGATGTTCCTTATGGTTCTACATATAATTCTTTTGACATTCGTAACAATATGTTTGTTACTAATTTCAGAAATGGAATGGTTCATTTAATTATGTATGCTACAGATTATGATGAAATAGGAAATCAATTGGTTCCAGATAATTATAGAATTAGAGAGTTTATAGAAGCTTTTATTAAATATAAAGTTTTTGAAACACTTACAAACCAAGTAAATGATGAAACCTTTAATCAATTACAACAAAAACTTGTTTATTATAAATCTCTTGCAGATGAGGCTTATATAATGGCACAAATGGAAATTCAAAAACAAGATGTTTATACAAAACAACAAAGAATAAAACAACAACTAAACAGGTTAAATATGTACGAACTTCCTAGTGGTACCGTTAGATATGGAAGAAGACGTAATAATTAATAGCTATGGCCAAAAAGAAAAAACAAACAGAAGCTGAAGACACAAATGTTGGCAACATAAATATGAATAATAATGTTGCTGTTTCAGGGCTTGATATGGATAGTTCCCTTAACCAAGTGGTTAAAGGAAAGCTCACTTATGCTTTAAATGCTGCTGTAGAGAATTTTGACAGTACAGCAATTAATTATCAAAATGAACCTGGAAATGAATTATGTGTTTCTTTTCCAACTGATTTTGTTTTAATAGGAAATCATTATATACAAGAAAAATCAAAACATATATTCTTTTTATCTAATCCTATAACAGAAGAATCTGAGATAGGATACATGGATAATAATGATTGTCAATATCAAACTTTAATAAATGCAAATTGTTTAAATTTTAATATTAAATATCCTGTTCACAAAATGGTGCATAAAATTACAAATTGCACAACAGAAATATACTGGACTGACGGTTTTAATCCAAGAAGATATTTAGATATTACAAACATTCCTTATACTTTAAAAATAACTGCAGATCCTTGTAATCCTGAAAAGACAGATCAATTAGATTGTAACCAATTAAAAGTACAACCTGATTTTACAATTCCACAGGTATCTATTGTAGATGTTATAAGTGGTGGTAATTTAGTTGCAGGAACATATCAATTTGCTGTACAATATTCAGATGCTGTTGGAAATGGTTACACTACATTTTATTCAGTAACAAACCCTTGTGCTATATCTAATCCTTTTGTAACAGATTTTAACTTTAATTATGCAGTTAGTAATTCAATAGTAGTTAATATTAGTGATATAGATACAACAGGGCAATATAGCTATTATAATTTAGCAGTTATAAAAACTATAAATAGTTCTAGATCTGTATTTTTAGTAGGAACATATTCAATTGAAAATAATTCTAGAACTGTAACATATACAGGAGAAGATGTTACTGCTATAGCGTTAAACATTGAAGATATCATTGAAAAGTTTCCTTACTATGAAATAGCAGATGATATAACGGCTGTACAAGACGTTCTTGTTTGGAAAGGACTTACATCTATAGATAGAATTAATTATCAAGCTATTGCCAGTCAAATAGCTTTACAATGGCAAACATACAAACTACCTACAAATGAAAACTATAGCAATAGTTTTAACACTGCAAATTTAAGAGGATATCTTAGAGATGAAGTATATGCATTTGAAATTGTTTTTTTATTAAAAAACGGAAAACAAACAGATGGTTTTCATATCCCTGGTAGAGTTAAAAATGCTAATGAAGGATACCCTGATGTACCAAATACTAATCCAGATTTTATAGGAGAAGGTACAAGTGCTCCTTATTGGAGTATATATAATACAGCATCTGTATTAGGACCTGCTACAGGAGATTCAATTGGTAATGCTACTCCATATCAATATGGAGAGTTTGCTTATTGGGAATCTACAGAACTATACCCTTGTAATGAGCCTGTTTGGGGAGAACTTATAAACCAACCTATTAGACATCATAAATTTCCTGATATTCTTGTAAGTCCTGCTTTTGAGAGTGCCACACCAACAATTGATAGTAATGGTAAATATATTGTAACTCCACAACTTAATAATTCTATATACCCTATAGGAGTAAAAGTTAATTCTGAGCAAATAGAAGCATTAATAAATGTTTCCACATTAACTGCTTCACAAAAAGATGATATTGTTGGTTTTAAAATTATCAGAGGAGATAGAGGAACTAATAAATCTATTGTTGCTAAAGGTATTCTAAGAAATGTTGGAAAGTATACAAGAAACAATCAGAGTTATTATTACCCTAATTATCCATATAATGATATTTCAGATGATCCTTTTTTACTTGAAGAAAATAATTCTTATACAGTATTAGGTCAAAATATAGGGTGGATGGTACAATGTAGAGAAACTGATCCAACAACAAATGTTTGTACTTATCAATATGTAGACCCTATTACAGGAAAAACAGTAATAGAAGATTTAGTTTTAGGCCAAACGGTAGAAGTTTGTTCATTAATACGTCCTATATTTTTATCAGGACAAGCTTTAATTGGACCATCAGAATATGATTGTGTACAAACAAATGCTGATTCTAATGCAGGACAATATGATATTGCATATATACACTCTACTTACTCTATAGAGAATGAAGACGGTACAGAAGTTTCCAGTAATGTAGGAGATTGGTTTTCAAAAGTTGCTATTGACGCAAAAGCTAGTTTGAGTAATGGAGACCCTGTAAATACATATTCTTTTGAATGGGAGCTTTGTGAAGTGGGGCAGTGGCCGCAATCACAGACTACTTCTGGTGGTACTGTTATTCCTGGTAAAAAATTTGGTAGAAGATCTAAATTGTCTTGCATTAGTGATGATCCTTTAAATATTAGTAATGAAGAATCTGCTAAATACAGACAAGTTTTTAATTCTCCTGAAACCTCTTTTGGACAACCATTTTTAGGAGATATTCTTAAACTTGAAAATGTAATGTATGGTGCTGGTAAAGCACATCATGTTGAAGTTAAAGATAATGCTAAATATAGATTGCTTTCTAAAGAAGCACAGGAAGATGCTTTAGCTAAAAGTTATGAGATTGCGGGAATTACTAATCCTTTTAACCTAGTAGCACTGTTTACAGCCTATCAAACTTATTTACAAATATATATAAATGGTATTTTAAGAAAAAATTATGCATATTCCTATAACTCCATAGCAGACTATGGGTATTCTGCTGATATACTAAATGCTGGTAATAAACAAAGAGAACTAGAAATAAGTCAATATATTATTCCTGTAGTTCAATCTTTAGGAGATGATTTTGGAATAAATAATTATCAAAGAGAAACTTCTATTTATTTAAAAACAAAAGAAGATATAGTTGCTTTGCCTTTTCCAAGTCAAACTTCTTCATTATTACTAGGAGTAAACTCTTATATAGAAGATAATTCTAAAAAAACTATATCAGATTTTGATAATTGTAATTCTCCTGAGAAAGAAAAAGATATAAATGTTGTTTCATATTATGCTTCTTTAAAAAATATAATAGTAAATCAATGGGGACAAATATATTCTTATACAACTGTTGATACGGGGGCACAGCAAATATTTAATTCAGCAGAGTATAAGAGTGATTTTACTGCATTTGGTGGTGATACTTTTATAAGCAGATTTGCTTTTAAAACAAAACTTCCTTTCTTTAACGATAATACAGTAAGATCAGCAAATGATGCAGAAATTTATTATGATGAATTAGGAAACATTGGATACCCGAAGTATTGGCACTCTGCTCGTTCTATATTATATAATTATTCTCAAGGAGATGGTCCTGAGTTTAAAAACTTAATATCAGTAAAAGCACATAATTTTGATTGTCCTAATGATCCTTCTTTAATTCCCGCAGGAAGAGATGGTGTTGCAGGAACATATAGAACTTTTTATGATGGGTATTTTTATTTATTTGCTTATGGAATTCCTAATTTTTATTGTGAAAGCTCTTATAATACAGATTTAAGACAAGCTTTTAATAATAGAGAAGGGGATTTTTGGCCACATGTTTCTACAGGAATACCTGATGATTGGGTACAAGAAAGTTTTGTGTCAATAGCATTTGATAACACTTATCATTATAACCCAACATATTCTAAACAAAATAAAGAAAACTTTTTTAGTCATCTTCCAGAAGACTGGGAAGAAAAACTATGTTTTACACAATATCCTTTTAGAGCAATATATTCTGATACACAAGAAAATAATGCTGATGTTAGATTTAATAATTGGTTATTATATAAACCATTAGCATTGTTTGACTTTCCACAGAATTTTGGAAACTTCACTTCAATAGATGGTATTCAAAATAAAGCTATCTTAGCAAGATTTGAAAACAAAACATTGATGTATAACAAACTATTAACCATCAATACAAGCAATCCACAGGCTGCTTATTTGGGTAATCCCGATATGTTTGGTAATCCACCAATTGATTTTGCAGAAACAGATTTAGGTTATGTGGGGAGTCAAAATAAATTCTTATTAAAAATTCCACAAGGGCAAATTAGTATAGATGCTAAACGTGGGCAAATATTTTTAATTACAGACCAAGGAGCAGAAGATTTAACAGCGTATGGCTCTGGCGTAAATAGATTTATGACAGACCACCTAGCTTTTGAAATTCTTAGATACTACCCAACTATACCTATAGATAACCATTTTAATGGAATAGGGTTGCATGGTGTATATGATAGCAAGTTCGACAGAGTTATATTTACAAAAATAGATTATATTCCTGTTTCTAATGATATAAAATACAACAGTACAACTGATACTTTTTATGTAGAACAAACTATTAACGATATTGTATTTACAACAGAAGTGTACCTAACAGATGTAGACTTCTTTTGTAACAAGTCTTGGACTATATCCTTTAACTTTAATACTAAAAGCTGGATATCTTTTCATTCTTATATTCCTAATTGGTATATAGGAGATAATAATTTCTTTTATTCAGGAATTAATGGATGTTGTACAGATATAGATGTAGATAGTTTTACAGCTATTGTAGGAGATTTAAATAGAGTTCCTACCACAACAACAACATCCACAAGAATAACAACATCTAGTACAACAACCGTGAATCCAGTAAAACCTGTAGAGTGTGATATAGAAGCTAATGCAATAATTACTTATTGTGAATTAGAAGCAACAGCGTATATAACAGTGCCTTCTGTACCAACAACAACAATTTGTGTTAGACCTACAGGTTTAGATGGTTATATCTTTGTAACAGGATATCAAATATTAGCTGATCCTGCTGTAGATTCTACAGTAAGCCTTGAAGCAGCTTGTGCCGCTATGTCTATAACTAGAACCCCTTTAAGTAACCCAGATGTAGTATTATCTACAGTAGATGTATCTGCATTACTTTTATCTGTAAACACTCCTGTTTATACTGGATTTGAATCCTATGTAACATCATGTACTTTTGTTGATGATGGCTGGTATTATATTGTTGGTGACACTAGTGTATCCCCTGAAAATGTTTATCATATTGAAGGAGGTGTTATTACAGAAGTAACCACTTGTGATTGTGGTATTACACCTGAACCAACAGAACCAGTTTATAATGTTCCAGAATGTTGTGGAATTCTTTTAACAGATGGAAATGATGTATATTATTATGATGGAAATATGAATTTATTAGACGTTCCTGGATTTACTACTACATATGGAATAGCAATAACATCTCATTATTTATGGAGTGTTACAACAGCATTCTTACAATGGGATATTACATTGGCACCATTTACAGCAGTGTATAACACTTCTATACCTTTCCCTGGAGGATTTACAACTTCTTCAGGAATAGTAGCAATTAATGATGATACATTAGTAGGAGTAGATGATTCTGTAAGTCCTCCAAATGTGGTAGAACTTACTATTGATAACTTAGCACTTCCAACTTTTGTAACTCCTGTAACTCAATTTGCTTTACAAACAGATAGAGTAGCTTCAGGAAATATGTTATATACAAATGATGGTAAACTGATAATTATAAATCAAGATACTGTATCAACAGACTATTATTTAACACAATATGACTATGCTACAGGAACTATTGAATTAGACTTGGTACTCTCTGTAATACCAACTTCTATATATCAATGTGATTGTACTATATTTATAACAGTGGGAGCTACATTATATGCCATAGAAAAAACTAGTCCTAATTCAATAATAGAAGTAACAACAATTTCTCCAACACCTATATCAGCTGCACAAATAGCCACCTGTGTAGGAAGCACATTAATTGAAGCAACTACTACCACAACTACGACTATAGCACCAACCACTACCACAACAACAACTTTATAAGATGTCAAAAGCTATTGTAATAAAATTAACGAAAACTGGTCCTAACATAGGACCCTTCACACTTACTACTGAGTGGGGGGATGTTATTGCTACAGATGTTCCTAGAAGAACATTAATTCAAGGAGCATCTTATGTAGTGAATAATAATGTAAATGTTATAACAATAACTTCTACAGGGGATTGTGCTATATCAAAATCTTTTATTTTGGGTTCTTATACAAATCAAGAATATGCTGATTCTACATATACAAGATCAGTAACAGGTTGTATATGGAGACATTTAACAGACATCCAAACATACAATATATTCTATGGTGTAATTCAAGACTATATTATAGAATACCCTTTTGCCTATCAGTACCAAGACGAAATTCTTCAGAATGTTAAGGATTATACAAAAGCATATGAATATCTACCAATATTCAATGGAGTGTTCAATGATAACACAAGAATAGAAGTAGATAACAAATGGTTCACGCATGCTATCCTTTATAATGGACAACAATCCTCTGGAATTCTAGAACTTGTTCCAAAACCAAAAAACAATTTACAAAGCTATAACCAATATCCAGTATTCAATACAGACAGCAAAACAATAACATATACTAAATCAGATAACTTCTATCAATACAATACATTCTGGGCCCTAAACAAAAGCCCATATATTCCATTGTTCTATACACCATGTACCTCTCTATCAATAGACAAGGAGATATATCAAGACAATATGGACTATAGCCAGCGTTCTTTCCAAAAAGCTCCCCTAAGAGCCAAAGAACTCAAAATAAGACATATACTAAGAAACAATTGTACAACGCACCTAGTGAGTCAGTTCATCCTGTCTCCTAGCCAAATAAGCTATAAATAATGGGATGGTTAGATAAATATCAAGATGGGGGAATCATTAAAGATGACAGAGGGCAATGGAATTATCCAGGAGAAATTACAGAAATAGGTTCTAACCAAATAACAATGCAAGGAGTTCCTTATCCTGTACTAGGAGTATCAGATACAGGAGATACACAAATGATGTTTCCTAATCAAGATTATAAATTTAAAGGAAAAAAAGTTACAGAATTCCCTATGGCTCAAGACGGAAGAATTGTATCTCCTATGGCAGGGTTTTTAAAGGAAAATATAAATAAACCTAAAAAATCTTTTAAAGAAGTAGCTAATGAAAACAATATTGTACAAAAAGATAATACTTATGTTGCTCCAAAACAAAAAGAAGCTGTTTTAAAAAAAGAAGTTAAAATTGCAAATAATAACATTAATCAAATCAATGATGTAAGACAATATCTTGAAAGTTATATACAATCACCTAAATATAAAGAAAGACTTTTAAAATCTGGGTATGGTCAAGAAGAAACTTTAAGTCAATATTATACAGACCCTACTAATATTCTTTATAAAAAAGATTATATATCCCCTATAGATGAAGAGATTAAAAATAGATTAAAAGAATTACAAAAAACAGATGTTAGGTTTGATTATAAAAATGATAGATTTGCAGATATAGGAAGTTCATATGCAATAAAGGATAGCATAAAATTAAGACCTTTAGCTGACAATTATATCTCAACTGTAAATGAACAAAAAACTTATCCAAGAGAGATAGAAAAAACTATCGCTCATGAAATGAGTCACAGAATACAATTTGGTTCAAATAGAAAATTAGTGAGTAATGAACTTGAATATATGTATGGTTTAAATAAAAAAGAATCAAAAATGTTAATAGAAAATAATATTGGTTTGTATAGAGTTAAAAATAGAGATGAAATAATTTCAATGAAGAATAATCCTGAAAATTATGATTTAGAACACGATATGAAACCTGGTGAAATGAAAGCAGATTTAGATGCTTTAAGATATCAGTTGTGGAAAGAGAAAGTATATGACGCCAGAACAGAAGATTTTAATTTAGAACATTTAAATAAAGTAAAAAAATCTTTTGTTAAAGATAGACTTCAAAAACAATATACAGATGAAGCTTTAATAAAACTTATGAATACTATTGCTGAGCAAAAAAAAGAAAATAAAGTGTCAGAATACCCTATTGCACAAAATGGAAAAAAATTAATTAACTTTACCCAATCAAAAGGATGGTTATCTAAATACGAATAGTTATGAAAGCAAAGTTTTTAAAAATGGCTAAATGCAAAAATGGTGCAGAGCTAATGAAAAAATACCCAACAGAGGATGCCTTTTTTGCAGCATTTCCTGAAGCTTTGAATATGGTTAAAGCTCAAAATGGGTTTACTCCCCCTTATGCCCAAAACCCTATTGACCCTAATTATGTAACTAATCCTAATCAGGATTATATTGAGTTAAATGATCAAGAATTAAATGAAAACAATGGATATGCATTTTCTGGAGGGCCTAATACTAACAATAATAGTATGTTTGGTAAAATGTCTCCTAATATGGCATCAAATATTTTTTCATCTGTTGGAGATATTGCAAATTCTTTTAATGCTGAAAATAGATATAAAAATGAACTTAAACAAGAAAATGGTTTATTAAGAGGAATGGAACAACTTTCTAATACTCCTGATGTAAATCTTCCTTTGCAAAAACATGTATTAGACAGACCAGAAAACTATATAGCTTCTACAAATAGCTTTTATCCTTCTCAAGGAACAGGATATGATATATTAAGAGCGACAGGAAGAAATGGTTTAAATATTAGAAGAGCACAAAATGGACTTGAAGAACTTCCTTATGATGATCCCTATGGTTTACAACAAGAAGTTCCAACACAAGTAAGAGGGAATAGTGAAGATTATGCTTCTACAAGAGGATATGATAATTCAATGTATACTGAAGAACCATTACAAGCAATATCACCTGCATTTGATTCTAAATCTGCTAGAGATAATTGGGTACAAAAAACAGGACTTCCTTGGAGTGAAGCAAAAAGACTTGGCTATACAAATGGTTCTGCAAAAGATAATACAAAACTATTAGCGGAGTTAAATGATCCTAGATTTAAAAAAGAAAATTTAAGAACAACTGCTCCTAAAAGTAGTTCCCGTACACCTGTACAACATACAGATACCCCTACAGGAAAACTCACGCCTATTAAAAAACCATTAACTATGGATGAGTATTTTAAAGGTAAACCTAAATATAATTCTAACACTACAGTAAAGCAAAGCACACAATCTGGGTATGATAGAGAACTTGAATCAAAAAGAAAACAAAAAGAATTTGCAAGTAATCTTTATGGAGAAAGAGTATTAACTTATATGGAACATCCTTCTAAAGCTATTGGTGATTTACGAAGTGTATTAAATCCAATGTTTACACCAGATAGTGAAACTTCAGAATCTGATAGAAAAGAAGTTATGGCTAATAGATATAATCCAACTTTGACCAAGGCTCAAAAAGTAAAAAATGTTACTAAAATGGGACTTAAAAAAGTACCAAGAGCCACCGTTAATACTGCAACAGCTTTATCTATGGCACCTTATACAACACTTGAAGCAATGCCAATAGGTATAGGACAAGGAGTAGGAAGAAATGTAGGAAATAGAGCGGCAGGTTATATTGGAGAAGGGGCAAAACAACTTATGCAGGGGGCTCCTAAAATGTTAAATCAACCTTATACACCTAATTTTGTTATGTATCAAGATGGGGGTTATGTTCCTATAGGACAAAATGGTTATGCTCAAAATGATGATGATACACAATGGAACAATACTCCAAGTAATCAACAAGGAAATTTTGGGGATATGAAATCCTTTGCTACAAGTGCAATGGGAAATATGTTTAATAATAATGCAGGTTCTCAATTTTCAAAACTTCCAGGAGTTGCAGGAATAGTAGGAGGATTTCTTGGAGGAGCTGCTGATGATATGTTTGGCCCTGCTGGAAAAATTAAATCTTTACAAAGAGATAATACTAGAAGAAGAAATTCTATAGTACAAAATACAGCTTGGCAAAATATTCCTACTTCCCCATTTAGACAATCAGGAGGTAATGTATCCTCTTATGATGATCAAGAAATAGAGCAATACGCTGATGGTGGAGAATTACAAACACACTGGGGGGGAGAGGTAGCACCTGTTTCTTATAATCCTTTTTCAGAGGGAGATGGTTTAACATATAAGGCTTATGGTAATTCTCATTCTGAAAAAGATGGACAAGGAAGAACAGGAATAGGCCTTTCTGTAGGACAAAATGGAGAAGATATGGGACAAAATGCGGATGTAGAAATAGAAGACAATGAAGCTATTTCAATGACAGATGATGGTGCGTTTGTAGCAGGAGCACTTATACAAGGAAAAGATTTAATTGAAAAATTCAATCTTCCTTTAGCTTATAAAAATAAAACAGCTAAAAAAATTGTTAATGATATAATTGTTCCTCAAGAACAAAAATATACAAAAGCATTAGAAAAAATTGTAAGTTCTACAAATACCCCTAATACAGCATTTGATATGTTATCAGAGAAAACTAACGAAGCAAAAAAACGTGGTTATGAAATGCGTTTAAAAGCATTAGCAGAGGATAAAAAAAATATTGCTGCTTCTCAAGAGTATGTTCATAAAACAGCTGATTATTTAAGTAATATTTTAGGCAGAGAAGTTTCTGAACAAAAATTTGCTAAGAATGGGGAAGTAAGTCATACACTGGCTAAAGGAGAACTCTCTAAAAATGCTCAAAATGGAACAACATTAGGACAAGCTCAAAAAGGTAAAGTAATAAAAGGTACTGGAGATAAATGGGATTATATGAATATTGGAGATACATACAACTCACAATGGCAAGATAAATCTAGTTATTATTCTAAATGGGTTCCTAGAGTAGAAGAAGCTTTTAAAGATGAAGTACGAGCTAAAAAAATGCTTGATTATATTATGAACTATAATGACCCTAATGCTTTAAAAGTTAGAAGACAACTTGCTAACTTTACAACAGATAAAGAAAAGCTTGATTTTTTAAGATCAAAAGCACAAGATGAGGAAATTGGAGTTATTCATAATTTAGTAGATGCAGGAATATCCGCTACTGAGCCTACAAAAGCAACAGTACCTACAGTAGCTCCTGTAGCTCCTGTTAAAGATGAAGAGATTACACCAATAGAAGAAACTCCTAAAAAAGGGTTTCCTTGGGGAGCTGTTGCATCTAATGCTCTTAGAATGTTTGAAAAACCTTTTAACATGCCTTTGGATAATTCACAAATTATGCCTGAGTTATATAGCTTGGCTAACAATAGACCAGAAGGAATGTATGTTCCACATATTAATTCTATGTTAGAAACTCCTTATAAGTATTCTGCTAATCCTGATAGAAATTCTATTATGTCACAATTTAGAACAGCTTCTAAAATGTCTGGTAATAATGCGTCTGCACAAGCAGCATTAATGGGCCAAACATCCCAAGCTATGGATCAAATAGGTTCTAAAGAACTAGAAGTAAATCAACAAACTGAGCAAGGTGTTTATAACAGAAACATTGGTACTATTAATTCTGATAGAGTTAGAAACGCTGGAATTGATTATGATGCAATGACTAAATGGTCAGAAGCTCTTTCTAAAACCAAAGCTACAACTATTGAAAATTTAAAATCTTTAGCAGAAAAAGAAGCTACTAATAAAGCTGATAACTTTAAAGCTAATACACTACAAGCAATGCATCCTGATTATACATTTAATAATTACGGACAAGTAATCAAACGTCCTAGATATATAGAGTTTGATACATCAGGAAAAGGCCCTTCGTCTTCAAAAGGAGGAGGAAACTTAGCAGAGGGGTATGAATACACATATGATGCTAGTGGTAATATAATTGGAACAAGAAGATCTTCTAAAGCTAGCGATGATGCTATGGAAGCTGTAGGAGGTATTAAAGGTAAAAATGGCTTAACTATTAAAAAGAAAAATACAAATGGTGGTATAGTTAATGCTTTTAAAAATTTATAATCAAATTGATTATTACACTTTTAATGGAACACATACATTTATAACAATTTGTGTTATATTTGTTATGTGTTTATATAAACATATATAAAATTATCAAAAACATGGCTTCATTTACTGATTCTATACCAAAATATAACCCTTATATATCCCAAGTACCTTACGAACTAATGGCAAAAGTTGGTATGGCTAAACAACAGCAATACGAACAAGGGATTCAAAAAATTCAATCTACAATAGATAATGTTGCAGGACTTGACATCTATAAGGATGTTGATAAACAATACCTACAATCTAAACTTAATCAGCTTGGAAATGACTTAAAGTGGGTTGGAGCATCAGACTTCTCTGATTTTCAATTAGTAAATTCTGTAAATGGGATGACTAATCAATTGGTTAAAGATAAAAATGTTTTAAATGCAGTTTCTTCCACAGCCTTTGCAAAAAAGGAAATGGCTTTTATGGAAGAAGAAAGAAAAAAAGGAAAAACAAGTCCTTCAAACGAAGCAGTATTTAATGAAAAATTAAATAGTTGGGCAAATGATGGTAAAGTTGGCTCTTCATTTAGTGGTAAATATGATCCTTATTTTGATGTTTGGAAATATGCTAAAGATACATTTGATGCTTTGGGAGACGAATCAATGTCTTTTGATCAAATATATCAGACAGACCCTGCAACTAAAAGACCTTTATTAGATAAAAATAATAAACCTATACTTTCTAATCATATGGTACGTATGATAAAAGAAGGTAAATTTCCTGAAAAAGTAAAAGTTACTTTAAATCAAATTTTTTCTGATCCTAGAGTTGGAAAACAATTATCTATTGATGGACAATATAATTTATCAGGATTAGATGAAACAGCATTAAAGCAAAAAATTCAACTAAAAAAAGAAAATGATTTATCTAGTTATGAAGATAGATTGTTTGATTTACAAATGGCTAAATCTTTTGGAAAAGATGTTTCTGGGGAAATAGATAATGTGAAAGATTCTATAACTAAAATAAATACATCTTATGATGATTTATTAGGTTCTTCTGATTTAAAGGCAATAAGAGGTACTTTATATAAACAAGATACTTATGATAGGTATACAGGTATGTTTACTAAAATAAAAGTTACAGAGCAAATTCTAGATAACCCTGCAGCAAAATTTGAATTTGATTTAAATAAAGAAGCTCAAAGAAGATCAGAAAAAGCCTTTGACCAAAATTTAGAAGTTTTAAAATATAAAAGAGGTATACTTGAATCAGATAGAGATTATGAGTTAAATGTATTTAAAGCTCAAACAGAAGCAAATAAAAAAGGAGGAGCTAGTAAAAATAATAATACAGGAGGTGGTGATGGTGGAGGAGGTACAAATAGACCAGAGGATACTACTAGACAATTTGTAGCAATGGCGGATGAAAAGTATACCAATGCTGCTAATAGTTATTCTAGTGCTCAAGATAAGTTTATTTGGGAAACTATGTTTAAAAGTCCAGCCAACGAAGAAACAATTAAACAAATTATGAAAGATGCTCCTGGAGATACTCCTTTATCTCAAGGCGCAGCTATTGGTTTATTTTTAAAACTACAAGCTAAAAAAGATAAAGAATCTAATGGAGATATATCAGTATTTAGAACTAAATGGGCTCTTTTAGGCAAAGAAAGAATGAATAATACTGCAGACAAAACTAAAATTAATCCTGTAATTAAAGATATATATGATAACACATTAGCAACAAGAAAAGTTTTTGATTTAGAAAATAGTAATAGAATTGAAAGAGAAAAAGATGCTGTAAAAACTGTAGAGTCTTTAGGGTTAGATGAAGATTTTGCAAATATACAACCAGAGACAGTAACATATAGAGGGCAAAAAGTAACTCTTAGTAAACAAAATCAAATCGATATTGCTACATATATTGCGGGTAAACATAATATAGTGCCTATGGGAGCAAATGTTTCTAAAGATATTGCTAATCAAGCTAAAAAAAGATTAGATAATCAGGGATTAGGAGACATTGCGGAAAGATATTTACAATCATCTAGAGTTGCTGACATACCAGCAAACCCTATAAGTGGGGCAGTTGGGGTAGTTGCAAATATAGGATCAGGAATAGTAGATTTACTTTCGGAAGGAGAAACCAATGTAAATTCATATGACAAAATGGCAAAGATGTTTAAGCTTACTAATGCTATTGCTGATAAATCTTATGGTAAAGTAGTTGATAGACAAGCTAAAATTATAAAAGGACAATATGAAATAAACCCAAATAAAGGGTTTACATTATCTACAGGCAATACAGAAGATGATAGATACTTAAAAGGGCAATTATCTACATTTGTTTCAGCTTTTACCAGAGATGGAGATAATCAAAATCTTGCAACAGATACAGAGTTTGAAGCTTTTCAAGAAAATTTAATATCTCCAGCCACAGAAAAAGATATATATTATACAATTACTTCTGAATCAGATGGAACAGGAAAACCTGTTTGGGCAGTAGTAGATAATAATGGAGGAAGAATGGTTTTAAATTCTGATCAAGCTATAGAGCTTAACTACAATCCTAATGATATTTATGAGTCAAATAATGTAATGTATCTAAGAAATAAACTAAATCAAAATTTAGGAAAAACATCCATAGGTAATCCTGGCGATATTTCTACATATAAAAGCAATAATAATGATTATCAATACGATACGAGTGCAGGAGATTTTCCCGCAATTACAAACCCTAATTATACTGTTAGAGCAAATGTTTTAGAAAATCGTGATCAAGAAGGTAAAGTTAAATATTATCCTTATATTTTTATGGATAATGGAATAGACCCTCCTAAAGTGGTTCCTCTTTCTCCTGAGGATAATCTATCTAAAGTAGATGCTGCAATAAGAACTATTAATAATGTAGACGTTAAATCTGTTTTAAAATAAAAATCATGCCAGACGGAATTTTTGAATTTAAAGGACAAGAAGTATTAGTTGGTAATACTGCGGGAGTTTCTCAAGATCTTCCAGCAATAATACATACCCCTCTTCCAAATTTAAGTGGTATAGATGGTGGTCCAGGAGAACCTATGTCTTTTCAAGAGTCTTTTAAACAAAAATATAATAAAGCTCCAGGAGGGAATAAAATTGAATCTATTCCACTTTCATCTATCAGTACTAATAAAAGATTTAAATCTGTATTTATAGGTTCTGATCCTGAAGAAATGCATGCACAACAGCAATCATGGACAGAAAAAGCATATAATGACACATTAAAATTTGGGTCTTTAGTAGGAACAACTATTGCTGGTGGTTTTGGAATGGTATATGGTGCTGGTTCTTGGGCACTTGGTGGAAATTTTTCTGATATTTGGTCAAATCCTATTATGCAAGGCCTTGATAAAATAAATAAGGAAATAGATGTAGCTCTTCCTAACTATTATACAGAAGCGGAAAAAAATGCAGAATGGTATTCTCCAGATAACTGGATGACAGCAAACTTTTTATTTGATAAAGTAATTAAAAATAGTGGTTTTGCTGTAGGGGCAATGCTTTCTGGTAATATTGCTAATGGTTTAATTGGTTCTACAGGAGCTAGCATAGGTTCTTTAGCTGCTAGAGGAGCAGCAGCTAGTGTTGTAGAAACAGGTCAAGCTTTTAAACTTTTTACTCCTCTTTTAAGAGGAACTGCTCGTGCTTTTTCAGTGGGAGAAAATGTAGCTGCAGCTAATGTATTAAGATCTGAAATTTCTTCAATAGCAGATATAGCTTCTAAATCTACAAATCTTTTACAAATAGAAAAACAAGCTGCGGGATTTGCTAAATTTAATAATGCTGCCAGAAGAACTGCTATTGCTGCTTATTCATCAGCAGGAGAATCTTCTTTTGAAGCGTTACAAACTTCTAATGAGTTTAGAGATAAACTATTAAATGATTATTTTAATAAAAATGGTAAAAATGCTGAAGGAAGTGATTTAGAAAAAATTGATAGTCTTAGTAGAAGAGTAGGTAAAATGTCTTTTTTATCTAATATGGCTGTACTTACTGTTACAGAATTTCAACAACTTCCTTATTTAGCGGGATCTTCTTATAAAAAAACAAGACAAGCTGCTAATGAAGCATTAGGTAAAGTTGATAACGCTATTTTAAAAGAAGGTAAATATGTTTCTGCTATGGCAGAAGCTGCACCTACTACAAGATTTGGAAAAGTTTATAAAGGAATTACTAATACTGCGGGGGCCTTGGTAAAAGGCAAAACTACATATTTATTTGACCCAAAAGAAAGTTTTCAAGAACTTCTTCAATATGCTATTCAAACAGGAACAGAAAATTATTATAATAAAGCATATAAAGGTGTAGAAGCTGAAAATATTATTGATGGATTTCTTGAAATAGCAGGATTTGGTTTGTTTGGAAGAGATGCACAAGGAAAAGGAGTTGGGGCTTTAGTGTCTAAAGAAGGATTGGAAAGTGCTCTTATAGGGGGCTTGACAGGGGGACTAATGCAAGCCAGAGGAAAGTATTCTGAAAAACAGGAAATTAAAGAACATACTAAAAGTTTTTTAAATGAATTAAATAATTCTCCAACATTAAAACAAACATTTGTTGATAAAATAGATGCAGTAAATAGAGCTGTAGAATTACAAAAAGATCATGAAACTGCAGTGTTAAATAATGATAAATTAGAATCTGTTGAAGCTATGACAGATTTAACTCATAATTATTTAGCACCTCGTATTAAATATGGAAAATTTGATATGGTGATGCAAGACCTTAATGATTTAAAAGCTTCTGCTATGGAAGATGGTGGTCAAGGTTTAGAAATTTTAAAACAGCAAGGTATTGGAAATATAGAAGATACCGTAGAATCTTTTACAAAAAGAATTACCGATATTCAAGAAAAAGCAAAAACAATTCAAAATATGTATGAATACATGAATTTGAATTATAGTGGTCAAACTATAATTGATGCTAATGGAAAACAATCTTTAAAATATTCTCCAGAGGTTATTGATAAATTAGTGTATGCTACAACAAAGATTGCTGACTATGATAAACGTCTCCCTAAATTGGCAGCAAATTTATCCGCTAACTCAATACCAGTGGATGCTATTGTTAGAGAAGCTATAAAAGAAAATAAAGTTGATTTACTAAATGAAAGTCTTGAAACAATTAGAAATATAGATGATCCTATTCTTCGAGATTCTTTAGAACAAGAACTACTTGATTCTGTTGATTTAGGATTAAGAAGAAAAAAGTTTATTAATGAACTTAATGATATTCTTGCTTTACCTGAAAATTACAAACAAAATAATTCTAAAAGTTCTTCTAAATATTCAGAAGAAGAACTATTAGCTTTACCAGAAGGAACAAGATTTGATGAAGATGGAAATGCTATAGATGCTAAAGGAAACATTATACCTAAACCATCTATTAAAATTAAAACAAAGAATGGAGAAAGAAATATTGAAATAGGTACAGAGTATTTTTTAGGAAGAGTTACAGAGTATTCTAAAGATGGAAAAGAAGTATACAGAAGTCCTAAAATAACTATTCTTGGTGAAAATGAAGATGGTACAATAAAAATAAAAACATCTAATGGAACTATTAGAGATATTTCTAAAGAAGAATTGCTAGATTATAGTTTATCAAAAGTGTCTTCATTAGAAAAAAACAGGGTTGCTAAATATTATTTTGAGCACCAAAACTCTGTATTTGAATTCTATGGTAAAAAAATAACTAATGCTGCAGGAAAAAGAGTTCCTGTAAGAGGAAGACTTGAGTATGAGCAAACTGAAGATGGTTTAAAGGATAAAATATTCTTTGTTTATAAAGATGAAAAAGGTAAAATAGTTAGAAAAGAAATAGATGGTTCTATGGTGGAGCCTAAAAAAGGATATAAACATGCTATACTTAAACACATAGGAGATTTATCTCCTGCTCAACAAAAAGCAGAACAAGAATTTTCAAAAACAACTTCTGACAGTGTACAAGCTAAACTTCAAAGAAGAGCTGAAGTATTAAATGAATTATATGAAGAAGTATTAACCAAAAAAGAAAATACAGAAAAACTCATAGCAGAAAAAACAGCTAAACTTGAAGTTATAAGAAAAGAAGTCTCTGAAATCAGAGAAAGAGTTGCAATGGATCCAGGGGACGCTAGATATAAAGCTTTTAAATTTAAAAGAACTATATCAGAAGCACTTAAAAATGCAATGGCTCTCTCTAAAATGGAAAGAGAATTAGAAGAAGAACTTGAAGAGCTTTATACTGTAAAGGATGAAATAGATTTAAATGCTGAATATATAGAAGACCTTATTGATAATATGGAACTTCTCCCTGATTCAACAAAAGAATTTATGGCAGAATTAAATGAAGAATTAATTGATTTACATGTTCTTGCAGAAGAAACAGGTAAACAAATCAATATGGTTAGTTCTTTAATGTCTGCTACTAGAGATGCCATTAAATCAGCTATTAAATATTTAACAAACCTTATAGGTAAGTTTGAAGCAAGATACCCAAATGTTCCTAATGTTATGGGCCAAGGTTGGGTTGATTTCTTAAAAGAAAATCCTAACTTTTTAAAATTAAAACCAAATTACAAAGAAGAACTTTCTGCTTTAGAATTACTAGTAGCAGAAAGTGAAGATTTTAATATTAAACCAAATGAAACTCGTTTAGAAGATTTAGAAGAGCACTTGGATATTTTACAAGGAGCACTTAAAGATTATGAAAAACAAATCAAAGCCAAAGAAGCAATTCTTACTAAACTTGAAGAAATAGCTAATAAGTATCAAGAACAAAGAGCCGAAGAAAAAGAACTCCTTAAAAATGAAAAATTAATAAAAGAATTCATAGGAACACACGATGCTTCTAAACAAATTGTTTCTTCTGAAGATCCAGAAGAAAAAGTATATGAAGTAGACGCTAGAAAGACCGATTTTAATGTTGTTGGTAGTACAAGACCTTTACCATATGATAGACCGTATATTAAGCGTGCAAATCGTTTTGGAGCAAGGTTTGGGACATTTTCTCAAAGCAAACAAAAAAAAATCAAAGGAAGAATTATAACTCAAGCCATAGAGGGATTACAAGGTCTTAATGGTTTAGCTTCTCTTATAGCAAATAATGAAGCCAATTCAGAAGATGTTATCACATTAGTTATGATGGTAGCTAATGAAGATGGTACTTATTCTTTAGCAGATGAGTTTGGAGAACCTCTTACTGCAGAACAACTTAAAACCCCTTTAGAGCATATCATAACTCAAGTGTTTCCAAGTGATAGTTTACAAGGTAAATATTCAGGAAAATTTGAATCTATGTTTAGAGATGCAGATAACCCTGCAAGAAAAACAACTATTGATGAATTAACAAAACAATATAGAGAGTGGAGAAAACAACAACTCGCTATAGATGAGTTATATCCACCAAAAGATTTTAAAACTTCTTTTGGTATTCCTCAATATGTTAAAAATCTTGTAGAAAAAGTTGTTAATGGTAAAACTATTCAAGTAGAAGAAATAGATTATACCACTACTACTCCTGTAGAAAAAACAGGACTTGTATCTAAAGCAGATTTAACTTCTAAAAAAGTAATAACAGTTTCTCAATCAGACAGTGTAAGTGAAGGTTCTGTTACTTTTGCTACAAAACCTGGTAGAGTATTTCTTTCTATAGCTAATGGTTTAATAAAACTTAATAACAGAAAACTCAACAAAACGGAAGCTACTAGTATATATGAAGCAATTCTTCAACTTTCTAAAATAGCTAAAGACAAAAAAACTATTAAAGATGATGACCAGGCTCAACAAATAGTAAGATGGTTAAAAACTATTGTGTATTGGGGAATAGCTAAAAATACACAAACAGGACAAAGAAAAGATGCGGGATATAACAATGTGTGGTTTGAAGAAATTAAGGATGAAAATGATAATGCTGTTACTAAATTATTTATTTCTGGGCTTGGAGGAAATATGAGTTTTACTCCTTTAGAACTTGCTGCAAGAAAAAATGAAATTATAACTTTATTATCTTCTCTTTATCATAATGTAAACGCAACTCAAGCAAATGACAATGCTTGGAGTATTCCTTATACACAAATAACAGGGTTTGATAAAGAAGGAAATACAATAACAAAAGAATGGCTTAATTATCAAACATATCTTCTATCTGAAGAAGGAAGAAAAGAAGATGAAATTCCTCTTACTACTATTGTAAGACCTTCTCAAGGAGAAAATGATGTTGTAAAAACAGGTGTATATTTTACATTAAATGAAACAGCAGATAATTTTAACTTTGAACAAGCTAAACCAGCACCAGTAGTAGCAAAAGAAACAGCTCCTGTGGTTACACCACCACCTGTAGTTGCTATAAATGTTCAAGAAAACCCTCCTATAATTGATTCTGATTCAAAATTAATTACTGTAGATGAAACAAGTCCTTTGAGTAAATATAAAATGGATGGAAAAACTCCTCATATATTTAAAACAAAGCTTGGAAATGTAATGATAATTATAGACAAAGATGGAGAACCTCGCTATAATGAAGTTGCAGGTATTCTAGATTATGATACTGTAAATACAATTGAAGCAGTAGAAACCGCTTTTCCTAAAGAAACTGAAGTGGCTACTAAAGCATTCGCATATAATACACCACTTAATAAGATTAGAAAAATAACACAAGGTCTTTTAGCTGCAGGAAACATTCCTGTAGATAATGTTGTTACAGCAGCTCCTGTAGTTTCTCAACCAACTACTGAAGAAGCTGTTACACAAACTAATCCTATAGAAGTAGTAACCGATGATCCTTTCAGCCAGGCACCAAATACTAATGGTATTAGTGATATTGATAAAACTGCTTTTAGACGAGTTATTAATGAAGCAGAAAATTTTCCAACAGAGAATTTTGATAAACTAGAGCAATGGTTAAAAGCTAAACTCCCTAATATTCCTGTATATAGAGTAAAAAATATAATTCAATCTACTAACGGAGAACAAGCTTGGGGAATGTTCCATAAAGGAGCTATATATTTATATGAAAATGCAGAGCAAGGAACTGCTTTTCATGAGGTATTTGAAGCTGTGTGGGCTATGATGACCTCTCCTTCAGAAAGAAACACTGTAGCTAAAGATTTTAGAAATAGAGAAGGTAACTATGTAGATAGATTTACAGGAGAAACTGTTGTTTATAAAAATGCAACAGATGACCAAATGCGTGAAGAACTTGCAGAAGAATTTAGAGAATATGTTTTATATAATAAAAACCCTAAACAAGCTCCTAAACCAAAAACTCCTTCTTTTTTAAGAAAAATATTTGATGATATAATCAATGCCTTTAAAGCCTTCTTTATTGGGGATGACAGCATACAAAATACAAAAGAGCTATTTGACAGAATAGGAAATGGATATTATAAAAAATATATTCCAGAAGAACAAAAACTTTCTTTTGCTAATGTTGGATATATAGATATTAATGAAGTTATTCCTGATAATAGTTCTGTATTTAGTAGAGTAAAAATTGAAAATTTAAGTGCTACTGATATTCATCAGATAATGCAACAAATGACTTACACTACTATTACACAAATGATTGGTAATAATGAAAGCTTATTCAATATCACTTCTATTAATAGAGAGAAAATGTACGATATTATTAAAGATGATTTATTGAACAGAAGAATTAAACCAATGGCAGACCAAGTTGTTATTGATGCTGCTTTAGGTAAAATAACAGAAGAAGTTAAAAATGCTACTTTTAATAATTTTAGAACACTTTATAATAATGTTGCTAATCAATGGCCTATACTTGTAAAAAAACATGAAGAGTATTTACAAGCATATAATATTGTCTTTGATGAAAATGATGATTTAAATTATGATGAATATGAAAAATCTAAAGATGAAGGATATGGTGATGCTAGACAAATAGATGCGTTTAAAAAACTAAACACTACTATTAAACTTTTGCTTTCTAGTTTGTCAGAAACAAAAATTGTTGGCAATAAAACAGAGTCTGTTCCTAATAATATAGGAGGAATTACATTAGTTCCTCTTGGATCTGTGTATGTTGATTTATTAAATCAATTACATAACTCTATAGATCAAACAGATATGATTAATAAATTTAGAGAAGCCGCTAGGCAAAATCCTAATTATAGATCATTATTCCAAAGAATGTTTAAAATAGATGCAGCATCTGATAGTGCTATTGATTACTTAGCTTTGGATAAAAGCGATCTTAGAATTATAGATGGGTTTTGGAAAACATTTAAAAAACAAGCTCCAACAGTTTCTGCATTATTTATATTAGGTAATGGTGAAATTGTTGTTGGAGATTCTAATACATCGGGGGCTGTTAGAGAAAATAGAAAACAATTTATAAATGCTATTATAGAAAAAACAAGAGAATTAAAAAATCCTTATATAGCTAAACATGCTACAATAGGTTGGGTACCAACAAATAATTTATTAAAACTTGAAAAACAAACAGATTTAACAAAATTAGTTAGTTTTTTAAATAATATAGGTATAGAGTTTTCAATAAAACAATTAGAAAAAGCAGATTATGATACTCAAAATATATTTAGAACTGCTACTAATGGTATAATTCAGAGTTTAAAAGATTATGTTACTAAAGCAGGGTTAGAAAAAATAAATGCTGCAACATTAAATATTTCTGGAAGATTATTAGAATTAGGAATTGTTAAAGCAAAAATAGAAACATCTGATTTTGAAACAACTTATTTTAACATTAATGGTGAAAGAAGTCAAACTTTCTTGGGCCCAAACTTATTAAGCTCATTTTATGATGTTATTTCTAAAGTTGAGAATATTAATGATTTAGCCTCTACAAATTTTGCTTATTTATTAACAGATTCTTTTGCTGAAGGCAGTGTAGTTCTTAAAAGAGTTTTTGATGAAAATGGTAAAAAAAGAGAAGGACTTTCTATAGAAACATTAAAACCGTATATTGTAGATGGTACAATAAATGAAGAACTAGGTAAAAATACAGAGTCATCTAAATTAAACAAAAGACAAAGATATTTACAAGAAATAAATATGAATATTGATGGTATTTATATGAACCTTGTTCCTGGAGATGGTAATATGCAAAGTGCCATAAAACTTCATAATAAAGAAAACCCTTTTGTAACAAAAGATATGTTACTTTCTAAAAGTTATCTTGAAATATTTAAAGATTATTTTCTTTCAGAAATTAAAATGTCCCAAGAAGCTAATAGAAAAGTTGCTGCTGGTAGAGATAATACCCAACTAAGATTTTTTAAATCTATATTAGAAGAGTCTTTATATAACAAAATAATCAAAAAAGCTAAAAATCTAGAAGATGCTTCTTCTATATATGATAGCTTTAAAAAAGAAATTAATGAAAATGTAGAAGCATTTATTACTAAAAAAACAGAAAAGTCTCTTGATAAATTACAAACATATAATATTGTAAGACTTTCAGAAGATAGTAACTATTCTGTTGAAAACATTAGTGCATTTAATAATGATGAATCTTATTCATTAGCGGCTATTTCAAGTATTATTAAACTGCAACAGATAAATTTTATGTTAGCTAATATAGAATTACATAAAGTAGTTTATTCTGATCCTTATCAATATACAGATGAATTAAAGCGTATTAAAAACTTTACTTCTCCTAGACAAATATTGTCTTATGGGAATGATAAAATTAATACAAGATATGATGAGTTATATAACAACCATCCTGGGGATACTCTCTTTAATATAAACTTTAATAGAGATACTATAAATGGTGCTACTATTTCTGATATTAATTCTTATAATGAAGAGTTAAACTATGAACCTTTTAATGAAACAGATGGGGGAGGTATACTTACTGATAAAGGTAATAAGTACATAAAAATTAAAAATGGTGAGTGGACAGATGAAAATGAAGCTCAATATGTTTATGATATGGCTTTTATGAAAAAAGTTTTAAATAAATTGCTTTCTCCTACAGAAAAAGAAGCTCTTCAAAAAGGAAACCCTGAAGAACAAAGTAATTATACCCCTTTAAAACCAATTGTTGCTGGAAATAAAGGTATGGGTAGAAGCTATAATGATATTGTTTTAGATAAGTTTGCGTTATTTCCTATATCATTTAGAATGATATATGAAGTAAATCCAAAAGCAAACATGCTAAAATTATATGAAAAAATGTTAGCAGATAATGTAGACTATGTTGTTTATCAATCTGGAAGAAAAGTGGGTTCTGAGAACGTATATTCTTTATATGATGAAAAAGGTAACTTTAATTCAAATCCTATTATTAGTGAAGAAGAAAAGAAAAACCCGTTAGGACCACAAACAGTATTATCTCTTCCTCTTTCTATATTTGCTATTCAAACAGAGGTTCCAACAAAAGAAGATAATCAAGTTACACAAGGAACACAACCAACAAAACTTGCTACAATGGATTATATGCAAGCAGGGGTTCCTATTGACTTTATGGCTGATACTCCTAGTTTTGAAACTCGTTATACTGAATGGATTAAATTAGCAGATAAAAGTTCTTATAATAATGGTGATAATCTATACAATGAATTAAAAAATAACCAAGATATTCTTGAAGCAAGAATAGAAAATGGCTTAGATAAATTATTTAAAAAATTAGGTATTACAGCATTAGAAAATGATAAATATTCTTTAGCTCATCCAGAATTAACATTTACTCTTCTTAAACAGGAATTACTAAAAAGAGAAATCAATGATAATATTATTGATGCTTTAGATGGTTATGAAGATGGAAAATTTGTATTGGAAGCAATTCCTTCTTATCAACAAATAAGAAACATATTATATTCTATTGCACACAAATCAATTGTTTCTCCTAAAATAAATGGTGGACAAAAAGTTCAAGTTTCTTCTGCCTTATTAGAATCACAAAGAGCAGAAGCTGTGCAAGTTACAGATAGTAAAGGAAGAACAAAAACTGTTTATAAATCAGATATACTTAGATTTTATACAAATGCTGATGGAAAACGTACTTGTCAAATAATGATTCAAAGATGGTTTAAAAGCCCTTTATCTGATCAAGAACTAATACATTATTTTAATAATACAGAAGAAGGTAAAAAACAGTTATCTGCATTAGCAGGGGTAGCATTTCGTGTACCTACACAAAAACAAAATTCTATAGAAGTATTTGAAATTGCTAAATTCTTACCACAAGGATTTGGAGACTCTGTTGTTATCCCTTCTGCTCTTGTTATGAAAACAGGATCGGATTTTGATATTGATAAACTTTTTATGTATTTAAAAAACTTATATACATCTAAAAATAAGTCATTAAAAGTATTTCCTTATTTTGGAATAGGACAGCAGGCCCTTGATAAAATCTCCGCTTTATATGATAAAGGAGAATTTGATGAATATATAAAAACAAAGAAAAATGCTCTTCCTGAAGGAGAAGCAGAAGATCGTTTATTTAAAGCTATTTTTTCAGAACAATATGAAGAGTCTAAACAAGAAATAGTTAATGATATATATAGAAAATCTTTAGACAATGGATATATTGATTCGTTAGAAAAACTTATTTCTAACCCATTAAACTTCAACAGTCTTGTTAAACCGAACTCTGCACAACAGATGAAAGATTTAACAGAAAAAATTGAGGATTTACTTGGCTCTGATAAAGTAGATTATTCTAATATTGGTGATATGCTAGATAGAGAGTTTATGTCTGAACTAAGACATGATTTTGTTACAGGAAAATATTCTATTGGTATAGCGGCAGTAGCACAAACAGGTAATGCACAAGCTCAAAGAACTCTTTTAACTGTAGATGCATCTAAACTTAATGTAGTTCCTGATAGAGATAAACAATTTTTAGGGGATGTTAAAATTAATTTTCCTAATTATAATTCTATAGGTGGTAAACCAACACTATCTATGATAGAAGATGCTAATGAAAATCCTAATCTTAGAAATTATATTTCTGATATTATTGGACAAATGATTGATGGGTACGTTGATGTTAATAAAGACCCTTGGATTATGCGGTTAGGTATTACTCCTAATGTTGCTGGCACTTGGTTATTTTTAATTAGAACTGGAGTTCCATTACAAGATATTGCTTTCTTTATGAATCAGCCTATTATTAGAGAGTTTTTACAAACTTTACAAAACAATGGTTATTCATATGTTTTTAATACTAAATTCATTAATGCTGTTAAAGAAGATTATGAGTATGATGCTCTTGCTGCAGATAATGTAGAAATTTCTACAATGCCTACTGAGTCCGAATTAGAAAATATGATTGGAAATAATGAATTATCTCCTTATCAGTCTTTACAACAAATGTTTATTTTAGATGAATTTTTAAAATACTCAAAAATGGCAGAACATTTATTGATATTTACTCAAGCTACTAATTTTGATACAGCTACATTTAATGATCCTTTGTTAATATGGAAAAAAGCAAAACAAATTGAAAAAGCAAGAAAAACTATTTTTTCAGATGTAGATGAGTTTTTAGGTTCTTCTTTTATTGGAAAATTAAAAGACGCTTTAGATTCTTCTAGAAATGGATTGGCCGAAGTTCTATTATCAGACAAAAGAGATAACCCTAATGGAGCATCAATAAGAAGTGTATTAGAAGCAACTTTAGAACCTTATGCAGGTATGAGTGATAAAGATTTTATATCTATCGCTAAAAAGGCTGTATTAACGTTATTTGATTGGTCTGTTCAGACTAATACAAAAATTAATAGTCAAATTTCAAAAGTTTTAATTCCTACAGATGATAGAAAATCTGTAGCTTCTCAAATGATGTTATTAAAGAAAGCAGCAGAAACTCCTGGTAATGCTTTATATGATAATTATATTTTAAAATCTTTAGCTATAGAAAAAGGACAAGCTGATGGTGAAGTTGATAATTTGTATATAACAGCAAAATCTAATAAAGTGTATGATCAGAATCAAATTATATATGCTTTTAGAGAAATTAAAAAATTATTGCCTAATAATCAAAAAGAGTTATACGGAAACCTTGTTAGACTAGCAGTGTTGCAATCAGGACTTGCAAACTCACGTCTTGCTTTTACACAGTTATTACCGTTTGAAGATTTTTTAACTGTTTATAATGACACACTTTCTCAAATAGATAAATTACCAAATCTTTCTGATTTTGTAGCTATGAATGTATTTGAAAGAATGAACTATAGTGATACTAATATAGTTCCTATGCATAAAGAAAGAGTAATTATAACAAAAACAGGTAGATATTTTAAACCAGAAACAACAATGGTTAATAGAAAACTGTTAAATCCAATGACTTATGGAAAAATACCTAAGGTAGTTAACATTTCTAAACAATCTCTTGAAGGAAAAAGTGAAGTTATAACTTTTATTTGGTCAGATATGACTGTTTCAAAAGGTGAAAAACAAGCAATGGTTAAACGTGGTGACTATTCTTTTATGAAAAAAGGCCTTTTCAAAAAAGTATATGGACAAAAAGAGGATGGAACCTATGCTCCTATAGTTTATGAGTCAAGCTCTACAGATAAAAAAACTAAAAAAACTGTTATTTATCAAAACTATGTTTATAAAATGATAAATGCTTGGGGAGACTCTCTTTATGCTAGAGAAGCGTATGGAAAATTACATCCAGAAGTTTCTAAATCTACTATTTCAAGAGAATCTGTGATAGAAAATGGATATGTTAAAGTAGATAAAACTAAAAAAGAATTAAAATCAGGAGAAATTGTCATTAAACAAGGAGAAGTAGAAGATAATACTATTATAGAAATTCTTGGAAACTCTGCTTATGTAGAAGGAGATGATTTTATTTTTACAACTCCACAAGAATCTATATCTTTACCTTCAGAAACACCTGAAGCAGTAACACAGGAAGAAAAAGTTAAAGTGGATAATTCTACATTAAAAGATGGTGATGTAGTATATGACAAACTTGGAACTAAGTTTATCTTTAAAGGATTAAGACAACCTGGTCAAGCTGGTGCAGGTTCTCCTAGACTTGAAAGAACAGATGGTACAGGAGAAATTGCAATCCCAGGAGCAAACATTGAATTATTCAAAAGCTCAATTATAAAACCTGATAGTATAACACAAGAAGAATGGGGTAGTTTATCCCAAGAGGAACAAAATGAAATCATAAGACAACAAAAAGAGTGTTAATAAGATGAATTGTGTAAATATATATTCTAAAGACTTTAAAGAGTTAAAAAGACAAACCAATCTTTCAGAAAAAGTATTGGCAGCTAAAATATCTATATGGCAGGATAAAAATGGAATTGAAAACTATCCCACTAAACAAGATATATTCTCTACTATGACTTTAGCTAAGGTTCTTGGTATATATAAAAAAGAACTTAGTTATCAACAAACCATTTCTATTAAAAAAAATGTAGAAATATATAATAAAAATAACAATGCTTCTATATTTGTTAACTTTACTCAAGTTGGTCAAGCCGATATTTATACTTGGGAAATTCAAAACTCTGGTCAACTTTCAATGTTTCAAATGGAAGGAGTTCCTAATTCTAAGGCATCAAAAGAAACTCTAGATAAAGTAAGAGCTCTTGTAGAAAAAATGGGAGTTAATCTTCAATCGTTGCAAGATTATTTAAAAGGAAATCCAGATGTAGACGCTAAAGGTGTAAATGCCTTAGCAGATACAATAAAAGGAATTATAGCTATTTCAGAAGGTAAAGAAGATGTTGCTCTTACAGAAGAGATGGTACATATTGCTACAACTATTATTGAGCAAATGAATCCTCAATTAATAACAAGTTTAATTAGTAAAATTTCTCAATACAAAATATACAATATTGTTTTAGATAAATATAAAACTAATAAAGCATACCAACTTCCTGATGGTAAACCAAACATTCGTAAGATTAAAAAAGAAGCTGTAGATAAACTAATAGCGGAGATGCTTATTAATGGTCTTGAAGGTTCTACGGAATTTCCAGAACTCTTAGAAAAAGAAACACAGAATTTAGTTCAACAAATGTGGACAGCTATTACAGATTGGTTTAAGTCTTTGTATAATAAATCAAAAGTAGATTTGTTTGAACAAACAGCACAACAAATAGCTGAAGGTAATTTAGGTGCAGGAGTTGAAGTGCTAACAGAACAAGGAGATGTCTTTTTTCAAATTGAAGAAAATGAAAAAGTAGATAAAGCATTCAATCTTTTTAAAGATATGAATGATAGAATGGATTTTGTTGATGCTAGTGCTACAGAAAAAAGACATTATAAATTAGATGCAGAAGAACTTAAATTTACTGTAACTACTTATAAAAAGAAAAAAGATTTAAAAAGAACTCCTGAGCAAATCATAGAAGATGATCAAAAGAAAGACTGGGGGACTGAGGGACATACTTATCTTGAAAATTATATCAGAGAAAATCTTATTGATAAAAATGGGTATGCTATAACTGATAGAGAAATAGAAATTACAACTCCTTTAGATCCTAAAGTAAAATCAGCAGTAAAAGCATTTGCAAAAGAGTTAATTGCTTCTTATGCCCCTGGCACTAGATTCTTATTAGAAACAATGGTTGCTAATACAAGAATAAAAGGAGGTATGGGATCAAAGATAGATTTTATAGCTTTTGAACTTATTCTTAATTCTAAAGGAGAAAAAGAAGTAAAAGTTGATATGTTAGATTGGAAATTTTCTGGTTTTAATACAGAAAATAATGCAGATGTTCCTTGGTTTAAACAAAATGAATGGAAAGAACAAATGGGGGAATATACAAAAATTGCTTATAACTTAGGAATTACTAGTAATCAACTAAGAAAAGCAAGAATGATTCCTTTAGTTATGAATTATAGATATGCTATTTTAGGAGATAAAAAATCTCCACTAGTAGCAAAATCTGTAGAAATTGGAAAATTAGACTCTACAAAAGAAACTAATTTATATTTACTTCCTGTACCTGTAGATTTTGAATCAACAGGTAATGAAACAGTTGATGTATTTATAGCTTCCCTTAGAAAACTTTATGAAAAAATATATAAAGTACCTGCTTCCCCTGAAAACAAATTTTCTAAAAACTTAAAACTTGAACAACTAAGTGGAGCTATTAGAAACTTACACTTAAAATTAAACTTTTTCCCTATATATGATGTAGCTAAAACTTTTTTATCTGATGTTCGTCAAACATTAAAAGAATTTGAAGATATAGACTATAACACACTTTCTAAAGAACAAGTAAAAGCAAAGCTTGAAAAACTTATAGAATATCAACGAAGTGCTGAAAAGTTTACACAACTTAATGAAATATATATTTCACATCTTCCAAAAGAAAATATGACTATAGACGAACAAAAACTATTAAATAACTTTGATAGACTTTCTGCTAGTATAAAACGTGAGATTGAATTTATAAGAATTATAGAAAAAGATTATGTTGTGCAATATGGTATTAAAGAAGGTATTGTTACAGAGGAAAATTCAGAAGATATATTAAAAGCAGAAAGACTTGTTTCTGGTCTTGATAAAAACTTTTTAGAAAGCTCAAAACTTTCTCCATTGATTATAAGATTGGCAGCAAAAGTATATTTAAAAGCTAAAAATTTAATTAACATTAACTTTAGTAAAGCTGCAAATGATTATGCTAAAATTTTAATTCCTTTAGAAAAGGAAGCACAAGCTTTGGGTAAATCTGCTTTTGAATTAATTGGAAAAATTACAGATAGTGGTCCAGAGTTATTTAAAAAATTAGATAGTGAATTTTTAAAACAAATTAAAGAAGCTAAAGACAATGAAAACAAAAAGTTTTTAATGGATAATATGGATTTAGCAGAATATAAAACTCTAATTGATCCTGTTATTGAAAAAACTTTAGAAGACTTGGATAGAACACAATTCTCTTCTAATGAAGAGGAAAGTGATGCTATAAGAGAAAGAAGAAAAGAACAAGTTAAAAATTCTCTAGATATTACAAATAAAAACTTTAATGGGTACGATAATTATACTTTCAATTATTACTTTAAGCAAGTAATGAAAGAAGAAGGACATCTTTCTCAAGAGTTTTTAAATATGTCTAAAAGTGAAAATGCTTTGGCAGTTTGGAATTTCTTTACAGCTCTTAATGATAAAGCTAAAAAAATGGGATACCTTGATAAACAGGGTTTGTCTTTTTTTCCACTTGTTGAAGCCACTACATTACAAAAGATGCAGCAATCTGGAGATATTTTAAAAGAATCAAAAGATTTCTTTAAAGACTTGTATTCTATAAATCCTAATGAAGAACAACTTTATTCAAAAGTAGATGAAGAAACTGGAGAATTGCAAAGAGTAATTCCTAAATACTTTACCAGAACTAATAAAGATGTGAACCAACTTTCTACAGATTTAAATAAAGTGGGGCTTGTTTGGATAAAATCATTAATGGAATATGAAACATCAAAAGATTTAGAATATCCTTTATTAGTTATGCATTCTGTAGAACAAGCTAAAGGTTCTTTAATTACAGATAGTAAAGGAGATGTAATATTTGAAGGACAAAGAGCAAAAGAACGTACAGAAAATGATAATGCAGATTTATTAGAAGCCATACTAGATGATTATTTATATGGAATAACAGAAAACCTAAACTCTATGGGTAATGTGTTAATGACTTCTGGTATAAATAAACTTTCTAAAGATAAAGAACAAACAGAATCAAGAACAATCTCTGCAAAAAAAGCATTAAAAACAGGAGATACTTATTTAAGAATGTTAGCATTAGGATTAAAACCTTTAGTAGGACTTGCTAACTGGGCAGGTACACAAATGCAAACTTATATTAATAGTGGTTCTTTTTATAAATTTGCAGAGTTTGAAAAAAATAATATAAAAGTATCTCTACCTTTTAGTCAAGGCATAAATTTAATAGAAAGAGCTTTAATTGATAGAATAGTTCCATTAACAGGAGAAAGTGCTTTAGATGTAAAACAAAGGCTTATTGCTGAAAAAAAATCATGGACTAATTATTTATCTACTTGGTCTTTTTCTGATATAATGATGTCTACTAACTCTTTTCCTGAAAAAAAATTAGAACTTGCTAATACCCTTTCTATGATAGATAATTCTATTGTAATTAACGGTAAAATAATTAATGCTAGACAGTATTTAAAAGCAAAAGACAGAGCAGATAAAAAAACTATGTCTTTTGAAAATAGAAGAATTTTAGAAAAATCTTTTGAAGAAAGAGTTAAGCAATTAAAAGAAGGGGATAATACACTAAAAAAATTATCAAAAATTGTTGATGATGACTTAGTTATAGAAGGAGTAACTTCTGAAGAATTAGCTAATTTTAGAATGACTATAATTGATTTTTCTAGAAATTTAACAGGACAAATGAGTTCAGACGATAAAATGGGATATAGAAGAGATACTATAATGAACTCTTTTATGATGTTTAAAGGATGGATACCTAAACAACTTTCTGGTAGATATAAAAATATTACTAAAAATAGTGCAACAGAAGAATGGGAATATGGTAGATTTAGAGTTTTTGCTTCAACACTTAATCAAATAGGATTAAGAAATATTGCAGATCTTAGAGATATTACTTTAGGAACAGATAAAGGTCTTGAAATTCTAAATAGAATGTTAGAAGAGAAAAAACAACAATATTATTTACAAACAGGACAAGAACTTATTATAACAGAAGAAGAGTTTCAAGAACTAATAAGATCACAAATTCTTAATATGTATAAAGAATTACAAGTTATTGTTGGTGTACTTTCATTAATTGTTGCAGCAAAACTAGCTGCACCAGATGATGATGATGATTTGAATAAAAACAGATATAAATATTTTGCAAAAGCAATAAGTAAAATTTCAGATGAGCTTTTATTTTATGTAAATCCTATGTCAGCAGACGAAATGACTAGAGGTTCTATTATACCATCATTAGGACTTTTATCAAAAGTAGGTAGTTTATTCAAAGCTATATTTAAAGAAGGATATTACGAAGTTGTTGGGGATGATAAAAAAGCAGACAAAACTTATCCTCTAAAATACTTTATAAATTTAATTCCTATTGGAGCACAAATTCAAGGAGAATTATTGCCTTTAGTTAATCCAGAGGCAGCAAAAGAAATGGGTATTAGAGTTAGTTCACAATCTAGAAGATAAAATGCTATATTATCATAGCAAACTTTAAATAATTCATATAAAAACTATTATAATTTACTCATTAAAAAGCTTAATTTTGTGTCTTACTAATAACTAAAAAAATTAATACTCATGTCCCAAACGCCTACAAAAGATGAAGCCATAGTTAGTGTCCTTATCAAATACATTCAGCCTGTTTTACTCACTATATTGGGTACTTTTATATACAGTATGATATCTGAAATGAAATCAGATGTAAAACAGTTATTAGTCAATCAAAGTGCTAACCAAATAAGAATAGAAACTCTTCAACAAGATGTTTCTCAGTTAAAAGAATTTGTATATAGTGAAGAATACTCTTCTTCTAAAGGAAAAAGAGATGAAAAAAAAAACGATAAACCTCCCATGTCTGCTAAAAAAGAAGACGAAATAACTTTATAAAAAATGTTATGGAATTCACAAAAGAAAATATAAGAAAGTCATTTAAGTATGTAGTTGTTGCATTTATTTTATTTTTGATATTTATACCAAAGAAATGTACTTGTGATAATGATGTAGAAGAACCTACAATAGAAGTTAAAACAGATACTATTTGGAAGACAGTACATGATACTATCACCAAAGAAGTAAAAGTGTTGTCTTATAAATATGTTATTCCTAAAGGAGAAGAATATAAATCTAGTGAAAATATAGATTCTTGCAATAGAAGACTAGCAACTTTAGTAAAAAAGCACACAAAACTATCTATTTATCAGGATACAATAACTTTCAAAGAACAAGGAGTAAAAGGTAATTTAATAATCAGAGATACTGTTTGGTTGAATAAATTCAAAGGGAAAAGACAATACATCAATAATTTAGAATTCCCTACTATCACCAATACAGTTACAATTACTAAACCAGCAGATCCTGTTAGACAATTATATATGGGAGGAAACATTTTTGGAAATAGTGAATCTCTTTCAGGGCTCACTCCTGGAATTCTATATAAGGATAGAAAAGATAGAATATATATGCTAAATCTTTTTATTGGAAGAGATGGAGCCCTAGTAGGTGGAGTAGGTTATTACCATAAAATAAACCTAAGAAAAAAGAAATAATGTGGCCAATAAAATTCTTTAGATATATAGAGCCTTTATGGTTAGGAACCAATCAAAAAGTTTCTATCAGACGTGTGTTGGCTTTAGTTTTTTCTATAGATTTTGTTAGAAATGTTTCCTTTACAATACACAAATGGGAAATTGGTAAATCATATGCAGAAGTTGCAATGCTATTAGGTATAGAAGCTGGTCTAATAGCTGCCTTAATGTCCCTTACAACATATTCAGCTTCAATTGTAAAACAAAACAACCCTCCTTCAGAAGCACAGGATGATGCAGCTGCTGGAGATTAAATATAGAAATTATGCCAGATTTAATAACCATTGAAAGAATAAAATTATTTCATCCAAAGTATAGAGAAATGCTTTTGGAACAATATAAAGAAGCAAATAATTTACTTGGCAAAGGAGTGAGATTACGATTTGCTTACGTTTATCGTAGTCCTGAAGAACAGCATGCTTTATTTATTAAAAGACCAAAAGTTACACAAGCAGATAGTTGGAAATCAATTCATCAATACTCTATGGCTTTTGATATTGTAATGCTTTATGATAATGATGGAAATGGAACTTTTGAAGAAGCAAGTTGGTCACAAATAAAAGATTTTGATAAAGATGGTATTGCTGATTGGATGGAAGTAACTAACTACTTTAAATCAAAAGGATGGGAATGTGGTAGAGATTGGGTTTCATTTAAAGATGCTCCACATTTTCAATTAAAAAAACCTAATGGAACAAGTTATCATTGGCAAGAATTAAAAGCTAAAATTGATAGTGGAGACTATAAAATTGAAAATGGAATTAAATACGTTAATTTATAACATATAAAATAATATAATCATGGCTAAAGCAACAGCAACAAACAAAAGAATCATTAATGGAACAAAGTTCTCAGGAGCACATAAAAAAAATTATGGTCCAAAGGAACAAAAACCTAAAACTAATAGAGGCCAAGGATAATGAATGTAATATATCAAGGACATATAGCCACTGATGGAACTACAAAAATAACTTGTACAGGAGAGTCTATGACTATTGTTAATATCATTATCAATAATCTAGACTCTAATTATGTTATTACTGTAGATAGATTTATGACTGGTCCAGGTATACATAAGATTCCTCTCTATGAATTCAGTTTAGATGCTGGAGATAGTGTTAGGGACACTGAAGAATATATTCTTTACACTGGTGATTATATTCAACTTAACTCAGATGTGGTTGGCACCACTTTTTATATCAATACAGAACAGTGATACAACTCTTAAGCAAATATGGTGAAACATCTGTAGATGATGGTAAACTCATTGTTATAGATAAGTATGGACAGATAAAAAAGTTTGGTGGTAGTGGTAGCCCTCCTACAGGTCCTGCAGGGGGTGATTTATCAGGGACATACCCTAATCCTTCTGTTATCTGGGCTAATGGCCTTCCCACATATGATCTCAATTATTATCCTTTAGTTGCTAACCCTGCAGGTTATCTAACACTTGGAACTCTTCCTATTCCAACATTTCAACAAGTATCTACAGCAGGAGCAAGTACTTCTACAGCAGGAGGAATTATATTTAAATCTATTGGTAACATTGCAGGAGCAAAATTATTTACATTGACAGATGATAGTGGTATTGCTCTTAGAGATGTATATTTTGAAAGAATAGCAACAAGTGGAGGAGGTTTTAGAATAAGAACAGCATCTAATGGTGTAGTAGCTACTATTGATAGCAATATATTTCAAATTTCAGGCACAGGAGGATTAAATCTACCTTTAAACTCTCCAGTATCTCAAGGAAGTAATACAGCTGTATATATAACAAAAACACAAGTTACAGGATATACATATCAATTCTATGCAGGAAATGATGGTTCTACCCACACAGGATTAACAAACTTGATGTATGATATTAATACTGATAATGCTGTTGCAGCAAATAGACAGTTTAGTATGATGATACCATTAAAGGTTGGTAATAATACTTTAAACAATGCTTCTGCTATTCTTGAATTAGAAAGTACAACTAAAGGTTTTTTACCACCTAGAATGACTACTGTTCAAAGAGTAGCCATAGCATCTCCAGCAACTGGATTAAAAGTTTATGACACTACCTTAAATCTTGAATACTATTATAATGGTTCTGTTTGGGTATCAATAAGTAATATACGTTCATTTGGAGCTGTATTTGATGGTGGGGGATCTGTTTTAACAGTAGGAACTACTGTTGATGTTATAATTCCTGTAGCTATGACAATTACTTCTTGGACTATGTTAGCAGATGTATCTGGAAGTGCTGTAGTAGATTTATGGAAAGACACATATGCAAATTATCCTCCAACAGTAGCAGATACAATAACAGCGGCAGCTATTCCAACAATAACTACAGCTATTAAAAATACAAGTTCTACATTAACAGGATGGACAACAGCTATAAGTGCAGGGGATATCATTAGATTTAATGTAAACTCAGCAACAACAATTACAAGATTAACAATTTCTATACAAGGAACTATAACATGATAGCAATATATCTAAATAAATATGAAGAAACTTCTATAACCTATTTTGATTTATCTTTTGAAGAAGAAGGCAATCAAATGCTAAGACTTGGTGGAGTAACTTTTGAAGAAGGATTCACTGAACAAGATATGATTAATAGAGCAACAGAAATATTTGAAGGGAATTTTATAGATAAAACATTAGACGAAATAATTATTAATTAATGGCTACATTACATTCAATAGCAGATGGTAATTTATCAAGTGCAGCCACTTGGGCGGTAGTTGATGCTACTTCTTATTTAGATAGTAGGGCTACATCAGTAGGTTTAGGTACAGTATATGTACAATCAGCTACTTTTACTCCAGGAGCTATAACAATATCTGGAGTTTCAATACAATTACAAAGTAGAATAAATGTTCCTTCAGGAACAATGACTGTTCAATTATATAATGTTACTACTGCTGCAGTTATAACATCAGTTGTTGTAAATATTTCTGATATTCCTAATACAGGAGGTATTTCTAGTGCTGCATATATTGGATGGACTTATTTTAAATTTGCTGTCAATCAATTATTAGTAGCTGGAAATGGTTATGCTATTAGAGCATTTACATCAGTAAGCTCTCAAATGAGTGTTTGGAGAGATGCCACTGTAAATAATATAAGTAGAGCACTAATAACTACAACTACATCAGCACCTGCTGCTTCTGATGTTTTAATAGCAGGAGGTAGTTATAGTTCAGCAGGAGTTAATGCCACCACTACAGTTACAATGGATAGTGTTTCTCTTGCAACACAATATAGTCATCTATATATTGGAGGTAAAGGTATTTTTAATTATGGAATAGCAGCTTCTACAAATTATGCATTAAAGTTAGCTGGAGATATTTATATAGGCCAAGATGGAACTTTTACAATTGGAACAGCATCAAATCCAATACCTGCAACATCAACAGCAGTGCTAGAAATAAATTGTGCATCATCATTACAATATCAGATATATAATTGGGGTACACTAGAAACAAAATATGCAACTACAGTATTACATAGAGCTCTATTAAATGCAGATATTGCAATAGGAGCTGTAACATCAACAACAGATGTTTCTACAGGATGGAAAATAAATGATGTTATTGTTATTCCTAGTACAACAAGAACACCTTCACAAGTTGATAGAGTAACATTAACTGCTAATGCAGTAGGTACAACATTAACTCATGGTGCAACAACATATGCTCATGATGGTAATGCTACCATATATATGCAAGCAGATTTAGTAAATCTTACCAGAAGTATAAAAATAAGAAGCACAAGTGGTACATTTAAAACAAGATTTAGACAAGGGATAAATGGTGTAACAACATTTTTTGATGTAGAGTTTTTTGAAATGAGTACTTTTAATCATGTTTCAGGTTCTAGTGTATATGCAGGAACATTTAATACACAACAATGTACTTTTTGGCAAACTACTTCTCCTGCTACAACTACATTATTTTCATTTCTGCAAACTATTACATATACAATGTCTAATAATGTATTTTATAGTTATCTTGATATTTTTGGGTATGTTACTGATAATAATGTAATAGTAGGATTTGGTGGTTTTGGTGCAATGGGTTCAGGTACTCTTGGAAGTAATAATGCAATAACATCTTGTACTAATGCAGGAATTGTAAGCACCCTACCAACAAATGGTTCAACAGGAAATAAATTTTATGCTACTTCAGGAAATGGAGCTATTTATTTGTTACCTAATACTTCAGCAGCAACATACAGTAATTATGTATTTTTTAATAATCAATATATTGTAAGATATGCAACCTCTTCAAGTGTTACTGGTAGCGACAGAACAGGATTTGAAAAATGGGAAAATTGTTATTTTTATGGTAATATTATATCTTTTCTTGAGGGAGTAACTCTTGGAGCTAGTACTCTTACTAAAAGAATGTGGTTTAACAATTGTTATTTTTGGGGAGGAAAAACAGGATTAATTACTGCTATTGGAGTGAGTGCTCTTCCTAATGATTATACACATTTTACAAATTGTACTTTTGGTAGAAGACCTGATGGTGTGGATAGTTTTTTTTCAACATCTTGTTTAAGAGGGGGACAACATGGAACAACATTGACAAATTGTTTATTTTACGGAACTCAATTATCATTTGCAAGTATAAACACTTTTAGTACAGTAAATGGATTTCAAGGAATGGTATCACTAAAACATAATGGTGTTGTAAATGATCACAGATTAATACAAGGAAATGGATATGCACAACCTGATTCTGTTATTACATACAATGGAACAAATACAATAAGAATAACTCCTCAAATCGCTACAAATAAAACATTTTCAAATCCTGTTAGAGTAGCAGTTTTATCAGGACAAACTTGTAATATCACTATGGCAATTAGAAAATCAGTAATTGGAGATGGAACAGCATATAATGGTAATCAGCCAAGACTTATGTATGCATTTAATCCTTTGGCAGGTAATCTAACAGAAACTGTTGGTGTGAGTGCAACTGTTGCTTCTAATGGTGCTTGGGAAATATTAACATATACAAC